>Ga0315322_10000022_pt1 | contig 90224 bp, 82 predicted proteins | sample M110021515metaG_FD_203461 | JGI IMG/M metagenome (GOLD analysis project Ga0315322, IMG submission 203461) | Ammonia-oxidizing marine archaeal communities from Monterey Bay, California, United States - M1 100m 21515 | ecosystem: Environmental > Aquatic > Marine > Intertidal zone | place: USA... | reverse complement strand
ATGCATTGTTGGGTCAAGGTTCTGGCTTGGGGGCGGCGCTCTGCTTTAAGCTCACTCTGCATTTTCAAAGATGCTGGAGCGTTCATTTGTTTCCGATACATTGACTGCTTGATGCGTTCTTGAGCCCGCGCTAGCGATTCCTCAGTAAATTCGCTGGTGCATATTGGTCCGTGAGAACGCGTTTGTCGGTCTTCCAGTCAGGATCCCTGTTCATGTTTGGTACGTACTTCCGTAAATCGATTTTGTAGCGCTCGAAGTCAGGTTTCAGCATCATAGCGTTCGCCATTAGCGTCTCGCTGTCGGGTAAATCCAGCGTGCTTGCAACGATAACACGGTTGCCCGTACCCGGCATTTTAAGGTTGAACAAAGGGCCAAACACAGCCGCATAGGTCGCTGATTCGTGGTGATAAAGAGAGCTTCCCGTGAACGTATTTGCGATGACGATACCACCCGGTGTCAGCAGGCTTTTGATATTGTCTAGAAATTCAACGGTCATCAGGTGTTCAGGAATATATTCCCCGGTAAAGGCATCCAGAATGATCAGGTCATATTGTTCATTTCTGCGAAGCGCGCGCCTGGCGAAGACCCTTCCATCAGTGACATGGACATCAATCTGGTGTGTATTCCTGAACCCGAAGTAGTCAGTTGCAACCTTAACGACCGCGGGATCAACTTCGACAAGATCCATGGTCAGGTTTGGGTAGATGCTAGTCAGTACAGATGAAATTGTTCCACCACCCATACCAATCATCAGGCCGCGAGTAGGTTGTGGATTAACCAGTAGTCCTGCGAAAATCATGCGTACATAAGCGAAGACAATATGCTTTGGGTCGTTAGTGTCGACGCAGGTCTGATTTCTTTGTTGACGCTTTACGGAAAAAACAAGACACCGCTTTCCAGCTTTTTCCGTCACGACAATATTTCGATAGAGCGATTTTTCCCTATGAACCACTGTGTCACTATATGACCCGGTGGAAACAAGCAGCAGTATGATGGCAAAGAATAATTTCATGTGTTGCGAGGTCAAACCTTTGCCTCAACCTCGCGGTCAACGATGAGGGCTATAAGGAAGCAGCAGACTAGGGCGATCGCCATGGTAACCAAAATCTCATTTATCTCGAACAGTAGAACAAAGTAAAAAGAAGTGAGCAATGTGCCAAGAGCGCTTCCCAGGGTAGAGATGAAGTAGAGACCTCCTGCAACACGACCGCTGTGATGAGTTTCTTCAACCAGAAGCCTGACCGAGTAGGGTGCAATCATGCCCAAAATTGCGGTTGGGACGAAGAATAGCAACATCGCTGCCAGCAGTGAACCGTATCGAGGGTCTTCAAATCGAAGGAAGACCCAGTCCATGAGGGCATCGCCGAATAAAATCGTCGGCACAGCAGTAATCGCTGCCGCCACGAAGAAGAGTCCGTATTTGCTGAGTCTTGGTGCCAGTAGCGAAAGACGACCGCCGATTAGATATCCGAAGGACAGCGCAATCATGAATACGGTGATGATGCTGCCCCACACATATATGCTGCTACCAAAGTAGGGTGCTAAAACTCGTCCACCCAGCAGTTCGATAGACATGATGATGAACCCGCTGGTAAATGCCAGCGTCAAGACAGTCCAGTTTATTATGCGACGTTTGGTTGGCATTTAAATCGGCACGAAATCCCTAATACTCTATTATACAGAAAGCCGGTCAGACAAAAAACGGGTCGTTTAAAACATCTTATTGGAAACATCTTAATTAAAACATCTTAATCAAAACAGGGTCACACAAAAACCGAACTACAAGCTGCAGGGCTGTTTGTGGCAGAATGGCCGTTTGGTGTTTTACTCGGACGCGCTTGAGTTCACTTAGTCGATTACTCCCTGTGATGAAAAACTATCAGGTACAGACCTTTCTGGGTTTCCTGGCTTTTTTTATCGCGCGTTTCTTTGAGGTCAGTACTTATTTCCTTGTGTCGGAAGGCATTGACTTGATAGACGGTCTGCTTGACGGTACCCAAGGCTCTGTCACCGTCGCCCAAATCGCGCTGGGCATTGTTTCTTGTGTGGCGCTGCGCTTCCTGTTCGTCTCTTATGCACGGCGCGCGATTCGCCGTGTCGGCATCGCCGTATCCTTCGATCTCCGTCAGATGTTGTACAAATCAGTCCTCAGACAGGGCCCCGGTTTTTTTGCGAAGATTAGTGTCGGCGATGTAATGACGCGTGCAATCCAGGATATTGCGCTAATTCAAAGGGCGATTGCCTTCGGATTGATATCTATTGTCATCATGGTGTTTGCGCCCTTGTTTGGCGTGTCGGCGATGTTACTCAAATCGACTTCACTCACATTGCTGATAGTCCCATTGCTACCGGTCGTGTTTATCTACGCGCTGCGTATGGCTAGTGAAATGGGCAGGAGTTCCAGAGAAGTACAGGAAAAACTGTCTGAACTGTCTTCACATACCCAGGAGAACCTTTCAGGCATCCGTACTATTCAGGCCCAGGTGCAGGAGGATAATGAGGTTAAGCGGTTCTGGTTAACGAACAACGACTACGCGAGTGCGTTCTATGACCAGGCACGCATAACTTCCCTGATGTCCGCTTGGATGCCGTTTTTTGCATCTGTCGCGCAACTCATCATTATCCTGTATGGCGGCCACCAGGTCATGACCGGCCAGATTTCGATTGGGGATCTGGTGTTCTTTTTTGCCTGTCTCGGTATGTTACTGCAGCCAATTCGCATGGCTGGCATGCTGGTGATGTTGCTCCAGCGAGCGGCTGTTGCCACCGGCCGGCTTTATGAAATCTATGATGCGGAACCCGAGATTAGCGATCGCCCTAGCGGGCTGGCTCCGTCGAATATTCAGGGCGCGTTTGATTTAAGGAACGTAAGTTATACCTATCCTGATGCGGATAAGCCTGTCCTACGTAACATCAATATCGAAATAGCTGCTGGTGAGTCAATTGCGATAGTGGGCCGTATCGGCAGTGGTAAGAGTACGCTGCTAAAACTGTTCACCCGGATGATCGATACACCGGATGCGTGTCTTTATATTGATGGTCATGATGTTAACGATTATCCCTTATCGCAACTTCGGCAGCAGGTTTCGCAGGTTCTACAGGATTCGTTTTTGTTCGGAGAGCCACTCTTCAGCAATATCAGCTACGACGATCCCGAGCGTCGTCTTGAGCTTATCTGGGATGCAGCTGAATCAGCATCGCTGCGCGGTTCTATTGATGAGTTTCCCATGAAGATGCAGACCATCGTCGGAGAACGCGGCGTAATGCTTTCAGGTGGTCAAAAACAGCGAGCGACATTGGCACGAGGATTGATCAGGAATGCGCCGGTGCTGATTTTAGACGATTGTTTTTCAAGTGTAGATACAGAAACCGAAGAACACATTCTCAGTCGCCTGAAACGTTTACGGGCCGGCAAGACGACAATCCTGGTGTCTCACAGAATCTCCACGCTACGTCATTCCGATCGTATCGTGGTGCTGGAAGATGGCGAGATAGTTGAAATAGGCAGTCACGAGGAGCTACTAGCGTTGGATGGCGCCTATGCTCAACTCGAAAGAGCGCAAACCCTTAGTGATGAGCCAGTAGCAGTGCAGGGCTAGAGGATGACGAATAAGGTGACCAGTAATAGCCGCGACCATAGTATGTTCGATGCAGAACTCTCAGGGGCTGTGCTCAATCTGCATCTGTTTGGCCGACTGGTGCGATGGCTGAAGCCCTATCGGCTTATGCTTATCCTTAGCACGGTTCTGGTCCTGGTCGCTAGTTATGCGGCGGTTGTGATGGAGATCTTGATATCCCGGGTCCTGGTGGATTACATCATCGTCGGCGAAGCCGAGTCTCCTATGCCTGATTTGGGTATGATTGAGCTGACTATCTGGATTGAACGGCAAACGGGCCTTAGTTCGCTTAACTCCGCCGGTCTCCTGTTTTTTATTGTTATGGTGCTTTTTGCGCTTGCGGGTCACTGGCATCGTCTTACTCTGACCAGCGCGATTGTCAAAGGGTTACGTGACCTCCGCCAGGACCTGTTCGCGCATATGGAAACGCGCCCCAGCTCTTTCTATGACAAGGTACCGGTCGGCCGGATAATGACTCGTGTAACAAACGATATCGAAGCCTTGTTTGAGATGTTGCGCGGTATGGGAAGCCTGATCGGGGAATTCGTTCCATTCTTTGTCGCCCTTGCGGTGATGTTTTCGACGAGTGTTAAATTGACCTTACTGCTGTTGGCACTAGTCCCTGTTGTCGGCGTAGCGACCTACTTCTTTCGTCGAGCATCCCGGGAGGTATTCAGGCTGGTCCGAAACAGTGTCTCCTCGCTGAACCAGAACCTTCAGGAGAACCTGTCTGGGATTCAGGTTGTGCAGTTAAGCGGTCGTGAACATAAAAATCTCGACGAGTACACCAGACTCAACAAGCAGAATAGAAGGCAAGAGTATCGCTCGATCAACCTTGCGACTTTTTATGGTGCTTTCAATGATAGCCTGACTTCAATCGGTCTTGGGTTAATCATCTGGTTTGGTGCCGGAGAGGTTGTGCAGGACGGAATGACGATTGGCGGGGTGATCCTGTTTACCCGCTTCATGAGTATGCTGTTCACGCCAGTGGTGACATTGGGCGAACAGCTTAATGTACTGTTTCGTGCGATGGCTAGCGGGGAAAGAATATTTCAGGCTCTGGACTGGGACGAACAGATTCATGAGCCTGCCTCGCCCGTGACGCTGCCACCTCGAGTCAAAGGGAAGATCGAGTTTAGGCGAGTCAATTTCAGTTATGAGCCGGGTAATCCTATCCTGCGGGACGTGTCCTTTGTCGTGCCTCCCGGTGAGAAACTGGCAATTGTCGGGCCTACTGGTTCAGGTAAAAGCACGTTGATCAGGTTGCTCGGTAGGTTTTACGACTTCCCTGATGGCATGTTGTTTCTCGATGATGTCGACATTAACCATTTACATAGCAGGGATGTCAGATCGCGAGTGGGTGTCGTTCTGCAGGATTTTCACATCTTTTCTGGCACTATTCTTGACAACATCCTGCTTGGCGATCCCACAATTACACGGGACATAGCGATTGAAGCCGCCAAGACAGTCAACGCGCATGGATTTATTTCATCTCTGCGGGATGGCTACGACACGGTACTGCTGGAAAGAGGAACCAATCTCTCTCAGGGTGAGCGCCAGTTACTGGCATTTGCGCGGGTGCTGGCTGCCGATCCGGAGGTGCTGGTTCTCGACGAGGCAACCGCCAGCATTGATACAGAAACAGAGCTACTGATCCAGGACGGCCTCGAGAAGTTGATGGCAGACCGTACAGCTATCCTGATTGCACATCGACTGCAGACCATTCAGCAGGCAGATAAGATCCTGGTGCTGCAGTCAGGCAAAGTAATTGAGTACGGGAGCCAGATGGAACTGCTTGAACTGAAGGGTCTGTACCACACCTTGCATAATCTTCAGTTCCAGGATTTAAGAACGGTCTCCGACTAGACCTTCTGTGCCTCAATGTCCTTCAGCCATTGTGGAAAGACCACAAAGCCTCGCGACAGTTCTTCGCCATCTGCGGTGAGCTGTGCGATGGGTATTGTGCCTTGAGTTTCAATACCAGACAAAAACGAAACTGTCTGGGAGTGATCCATTATTTGACCCTTCCCAGCAGAGAGTAATGGCGCAAGCCAGTTAGATCGCTCAAGGGTCATGAATTTGCCGCGCTTTAATTCGGGTGCTAACTCGAAATCAGTATCAGTCATCCACCAGCCTTTTTCATGTCCTGGGTTTACCTTCGGGGGAACCGGAAATTGTTGCAGACGAAAAGACTGATAAGGGTGAAACAGTCGCCCTTTAACCAGGCTGCGGGCTCTGCGAACGTCCCAGCCATTTTGCTGAAGTAGTTGCTGTCCCGCCGGGTGCTGTGACAGCCTTAGCTGGTGCGACGCCATTCGGTTGATCTTTCGAGCCAGTGTGTCCGAGGGGTCGGGTCCATGCCAGTTATCCATGTTCGACACATCACCAACGCCGAGATAGAACTTTACTGCAAGTTCCCAGTGCTCTACCGTCCCGTTGTTTTCCACGATAAGATCAAATTCCCCGATCGTGCGTTTCCCGTCGTGAACGACCAGGTTCTTTGCCAACAAATGTAGAGAGGGTTCCAGGTCGATCAAGTGAGCTACAACAGCCTCGAATCGTAACCCCAATTTATATTCAGTCAACTTGAAGGTGGTTGTTGGCGCAAGTTTCCATCCCTGAAACCAGGATTCGTCCGGCCAGCATTGATCACTCTCGAACAGCATAAGCGGCGGGCTCTGGATACACCACCTGAAGTCTTCAATTGCGCGGATATCGCTTGGCATACAGTGCATGGTTTTGGGGGGCAGGGTATGATATCCGATTACGTACAAATAACAGGAAATTGTCACATGAGCATCAGGGCGAGTCTTGTATCCTTGTTTATGCGTCTGACTATCAAGAAACAGATGGCGAAACTCGATGACCCGGTGGCGTTCCGTAATCGTGCGGGTGGCTTTAGCGGGAAAACTCCTGAAGCCGTCAAGTCCACGCCAGTAGACGCCGGTGGTGTTCCATCTGAATGGGTTGAGTGGACGGGCGCGCCTGAGGATTCAGTGATTCTTTATTTCCACGGCGGCGGGTATGTCTTCGGAGACCCTGACAGTCATCGTGATATAGCCTGGCGGCTCGGCAAGGAGTCAGGTTCAAAAGTACTTTTCGTTAATTATCGTCTTGCGCCAGAACACCGTTTTCCGGCCGCGGTAGATGACGCGACTGACAGCTATCGATGGCTGCTGGAGCAGGGGTTCGCACCTGACCGAATAGCTGTCGCTGGTGATTCTGCTGGAGGCGGATTGGCGGTGGCGCTGATGGTGAACCTGAAAAACCTTGGCATAACGTTGCCCAGAGTAGCCGTTCTTATGTCCCCCTGGGTGGACCTTGCCATGACGGGTGACAGCATGAAGGCCAATGCCAGGTCAGATGCGATGTTGTCGCCGGAAGCTATTTCAATTTTTGCATCCTATTACCTTGGCGATTCCAACCCGAAGGCACCGCTGGCTTCTCCTGTTTTTGCGGATCTATCCGACCTTCCGCCGACACTCGTGTTGGTTGGTAGCAAGGAGGTTTTACTCAGCGATTCGACCACCCTGATTGAAAAAATGAATGCAGCCGGAAGCAGCGCAAAGTTATCGGTCTGGCCTAAAATGCCGCACGTATTTCCAATTCTTGCGGGTATTCTCCCTGAGGGGAAAAAAGCAATTTTGGAAATGGCGGAATTTCTTCGCATTCATCTAGGCACGACTCGACTGGACTGATAGCGAATCATGAACAATTTCCCTATCGCCCGAGAGTTGGTGCTGGTCGGCGGCGGTCACAGCCATGTGATTTTTTTGCGCATGCTGGGTATGAATCCAGTCCCCGGACTAAAGGCAACGTTGATCAGCCCGGATACCAGAACACCATACTCCGGAATGCTGCCTGGGCTGATCGCTGGGCATTACCATGAAGATGAAGTCTACATAGACCTGGTGCCACTGTGCAGGTTTGCGGGTGTTGATTTCATTCAGTCCGAAGTTAGTGCAGTGGATTTGGGCGCTCAAACTGTAGCGGTTTCTGGCCGGCCAGCAGTCCATTACGACGTTTTGTCGCTCGATATAGGCAGCGCGCCGGCGCTGGATGCTTCCATCACCGATTTAGATGTCATTTCGGTTAAACCTATTAGCGCTTTCCTTGCTCGCTGGAAGGCGTTCGTTACGAGGTTCGAGTCGCAAGTTGTTTCAGATATTGGGTTCGTTGGAGCCGGAGCGGGCGGGGTTGAGCTTTGTCTTGCAGTTCAGCATTTCCTTGAAAAGAAGTTTCCTGATCGTTCGTTTCGCACGCATTTGATCACGGAAGGAAAGACTATTCTGTCAGAGTTTAATACCTCTACCAGGATACGATTCGAACGATTATTGGCAACAAAAAATATTCAGGTTCACAGGGAGTTTCGCGCGACATCTGCCGCTGGTGGTTTATTGGTATCGGCTAACGCCAGAGAGGTTCAGTTAGATGAAATCTTCTGGATAACCCAGGCGAGCGCTCAATTGTGGCCTTCAGAGTCGGGTCTTGATGTAGATGCCGCGGGATTTATCAATGTAGGGGAGACCCTACAAACGCTGAGCTCCGACAAGGTTTTTGCGGTGGGTGACTGCGCGAGGATGGTGAACCATCCGAGACCCAAAGCCGGTGTTTATGCTGTTCGTCAGGGCAAACCCCTGTTTCGCAATGTGATGGCGTTACTTCTGGGTTCAAGTCCAAAGCCTTACAAGCCGCAATCGAGTTTTCTCTCGTTAATCTCGACCGGCCCCCAACATGCAATTGCTTCCAGAAATGGTTTCAGTACGGGCGGCGATTGGGCCTGGCATTGGAAAAACTGGATCGATACTCGCTTCATGAAGCGTTTCTCTGAATTACCTAACATGCATCACGAACCTGAGAATAATTTGCAGGCGGAATTTGATGACACAATGCATTGCGGCGGATGCGGCTCCAAAGTGTCTGCGGATCTGCTGCAAGAAGTTTTGAAGGATATACTGGGTGAATCTGCACCCGTCGATGATGCCGCAAAGGTTGAGATCCCAGCCGGAAAAATACTGTTACAGTCTGTAGATCACTTCAGGAGCTTCGTCAATGATCCTTACCTGCAAGCGAGGATAGCCCTTTGCCATTCCGTGTCTGACATCTATGCTTGTGGTGGAACACCTCATTCGGTACTTGCCAGCCTAACGCTGCCGTTCGGCAAGCCCGGGGTAACTAAATCTCTGCTGACTCAAATCCTGCAGGGGACTGTTGATCAACTCAAGGAAGAAGGTGCGATCCTGATCGGCGGGCATACCAGTGAAGGACTTGAGCTTTCAATCGGGTTTACAGCTAATGGTACGGTCCATCCGGCGGATGCCTGGTCTAAACAGGGTAGTTCGCCCGGCGATGTATTGGTCCTGACGAAGGCTCTGGGGACCGGCACTATCTTAGCTGCCGATATGCGGCATCTGGCAAAAGGAACGTGGGTTTCAGAAGCCTTGCTTCAGATGACGAGGTCAAATAGTAATGCAGTTAAGATTGCGAAGAATTTTACCGTAGGAGGGTGTACCGACATTACGGGGTTTGGCCTGGCGGGTCATTGTCTGGAAATGACCAGGCCTGGTTTAGGTATAGAGCTTCAGTTGAGTAAGGTCCCGGTAATGAATGGAGCCGCTGAGTGCCTCCATGCTCTGGGCATTACCAGCAGCCTTCACGAGGCAAACAAGCGGTCGTCTGGTCTATCTGGTCTGGTTAGAGACGCAGAGATTTTGTTTGATCCGCAAACCTCTGGCGGCCTGTTATTTAGTGTTCCCGCGGAAGAGTCTGAAATGTTGGTGTCAAGGTTGAATCTCGGGGGCTATGGGCAGGCTGCGATCATAGGTCAAGTGACCAACGCGCCGGGTATACAGGTGGTGACTTAATCAATTTAACGGTCTGTTGGATGATTCGAAGTTGTGTATCCTAACTCTAATCATTCACTTGCACCCAGCGCGGTATCTATATGACTTCACACCCTGACTCGCTCGACATTGATATACCAGGTCTTGCATCCCAGTTCATCGGTGGCAAGTGGCGGGAACGAAACCCTGCGTTCGTTGATGTTGTCTCGCCAACAACTGAAGAGGTTCTGGCGCAGGTAGCAGAACCGACAACTGAAGATGCTGAAGCTGCCGTTGTTGCAGCCCGGGAAGCTTTCGACAATGGGCCATGGCCTGGTATGCCCGTGGTTGACCGAGTATCAGCCTGTCGCCGCCTCTGTGATTTGTTGGAAGCGCGCATGGATCAGTTGAATCGTGCCTGGGCTTTTGAGTCTGGTCCCACGCTTGCCCACGGCGCAATGATCAATGGTACAGCAGGGGTGTCGATCTGGCGTCAGGCGTTGGAGCTTGCCCCGAATTTACCCTGGGAGGAAGAGCGAGATGGCGCGCTAATCTGGCGGGAACCGATCGGGACCGTGTTGGGTGTGCTGACTTTCAACGGACCGATAGTATTGATGGGAATGAAAATCATTCCCGCACTGTTAGCCGGTTGCACAGTGATTATCAAACACGCTCCTGAATCTGCCCTGACCTCCCGGCTCATTGCCGAGGCGATTCGGGAGGCAGACTTCCCGCCTGGTGTTGTCAGTGTTCTTGCTGCGGGTACGAGGGTCAGCCAGCACCTGGTCAGTCACCCCGGTGTTGATATGGTTGCGTTAACCGGGGGCACCGAGATTGGTATCGATGTTGTAAAGAGAACGGCGGAGCGCCTGGCAAGAACGGCACTGGAACTCGGTGGTAAGTCGCCAGCTATCATTACTGACGATGCAGATATAGATGAAGTCATTGAGACGCTTGGCCCGGGTAGCAGCGGTTATATGGGCCAGGTCTGTGTCAATCTGTCGCGGGTGATTGCCCCCAGGCATCGTTATAACGAAGTTGTGGATGCGCTGGCAAATTACTACGCTTCAATTCAAGTGGGCGATCCTTTTCATGAATCTGTGGACCAGGGTCCGCTCGCGGTAGCGCGCGCTCGCGACCGCGTCGAGCGTTATGTCGATATCGCGAAAAAGGAGGGCGCATCGGTTGTGACCGGTGGTCACAGGCCGGCGCATTTGAATCGAGGCTGGTTCTATTCGCCGACTTTATTAGCAGAGGTGACAAACGACATGACCATCGCGCAGGAAGAAGTCTTTGGCCCGGTAACCGCGGTAATCGCTCACGACGGCATAGAAGACGCAATAAATATCGCTAATGACTCCCGATTTGGACTCGCCTGTTCGATCTATACCAAAGACAGGGAAGCAGCACTGAATGCTGCAAAAAAAATTCGCTCCGGCGCTGTGGCGATTAACAGTGCCGGGGTCAGCCTGACGCAGCCATTCGGTGGCTATAAACAGTCAGGCTGGGGACGTGAATGTGGACCAGAGGGGATTCTGGAGTTCACCCAGATCAAGCAGGTTATGTCGGCGGCGACTTATCACGACCACTAGAAACATTATTCATGAGCCGGGGCCAGGTACTTCAGTCGCTTCATAAAATGTAGCGTTAACTGATTTTGGGGGATTAGCGGCCATAGCCTGCTGAAAAACGGCCATATGAGGTTCCGCAAAGTGGGCGGTAAGAGCTGCCATGCTGTCCCATTGCTCAGTTACCCTGATAACATTTGGATTGCTGGTCTCGACAGAGAATGTATAGTCGTTGCAGCCTGTCTCACGCCGACTATGCGTCTCCATCTCCCTGATGGCTTCTTTCATTGCTGCGATATCAGATTCCGTTGACTCGATTATTGCGTTGACGACAATCATGAATACTCCTGACTTTTCTAGTTGATAAAGATTGTCTCAACTATCGCAGACCGACGTCGCTCAGTACAGCGTATGGTTTACAGAGTGTCGCAACTTTCAGTTAGTGATGATACAACTCGACTCGCCATACCGGCAATGTGGCCAGTCCCATGCGGCTTTAAGCTCGATACTGGTCTATACCTATTCGTATTCCAGCGCTGATATGGTCTATACAGTAAGCTATGGAAAATAGAACATAATCACTGTGACCTGATCTTCAATGGGCCAGCGTAAGGCTGTAAAGGGGCGGTCACGTGCAACACCTAAAGGATGACTAACTATGTTTTCAGATACAGTTACTGACATTGCCGGGCTACTGATTGACCGGGGGGATACAGTCTCTGTGGCAGAGAGTTCAACCGGAGGATTGATCTCGGCGAACCTGCTGTCGGTGCCGGGTGCATCTGCTTATTTTCAGGGCGGCAGTATTGTCTATACACTTGCTTCAAGGCGGGCATTTCTTGATCTTGACCGCGCCAGAGTTCGCGAGCTGAAGCCGCTCACGGAAGAGATGGTCGCTGAGTTTGCACGTGCAGCGCGTGAAAAACTGGAGACCACCTGGGGTATCGCCGAGTTAGGTGCCTCAGGACCCGCAGGTACACCCTATGGTCATGGGCCAGGGATCAGTGTCATCGCGATATCCGGACCGTGCTCCATCAGTAGTACGACACGAACTGGTAAGGATGACCGGCACAGTAATATGCTTGCCTTTACGGAAGCAGGTCTGCTTCTGTTTCGCCGGGCATTGCAGACCTAAAACATGCAGTCGTGCGGTGCCATCGTTCAATCGAGTCACGATGCAGTTGATTACTCGAATCTGGGTACACCCCTGGCAATTGCGTTTCGGTCGATTTTAATTGTCAATTTCGTTTACAATAAATCCTGGTGGTTGCCATCAGGCAGGTTGACAGCTGCGATTGTTGTGAAGATATTATTTGACACAGGGTATGTCGACTTAGTTGTCGGAGAGGCGTTATTCCTGAGCGATTTGGGGGCTTGAACTCATTGAAGAAGATTACGGGTATTTACGAATTATCAGTGCCGCTCGAGGGTGACATTACGAATGCAGTGGTAAATTTTTCGGCCCATGATGTTTCCCTGGTCGCTGTTGTCAGTAATATCACCAGGTTGGGGCGGCCGGTAGTTGGTTATGGGTTCAATTCCATAGGCAGGTTCTCGCAATCTGGCATCCTTCTGAGGCGTATGATCCCCCGGGTCCTCAATGCCGACTCAGTATCTCTCGTGAGCGAGAACGAAGATTTTTTCGATCCGATTGCTATTTCCAACATCGCGATGAGCAATGAGAAGCCTGGTGGCCATGGAGACAGGGCAGGGGCGTTGGCTGCACTTGAGCTCGCTGTTTGGGACTTGAACGCCAAGCTGGCGGATGAGCCCGCCTGGTCATGGATCTCTAAATGCCATGGGACACGAATTGAGCGTCCTGATGTTTCGACTTATGCCGCGGGAGGTTATTACTACTCCACGGATTCATTAGCGAGGCTAGGGGATGAATTGCGCGGTTATCGTGATCTGGGTTTTGATGGTTTTAAAATCAAAATAGGTGGTGCAAGCCTTGCAGCGGACCTGGAGCGAATTGATACTGCGGTAGATTTGGCAGGCTCAGGTGAGCGGGTCGCAGTTGATGCTAACGGTCGATTTGATGCAGAAACTGCTGTTCGATATCTTGAATCAATATCGATACGTGGCTTGCGCTGGTTTGAGGAGCCTGGTGACCCGCTCGATTTTGAGTTACTTAGTCAACTTAGTGGGATGACTGATGTCCCACTGGCAACAGGAGAAAATCTCTTCAGCGTGCAGGATACTCGAAACCTGCTGCTTTATGGTGGTATGAAGCCGGGGCGTGATGTTTTCCAGATGGATGCAGGTTTGAGCTATGGGTTGACTGAATATGTAAATATGCTCGGCCAGCTGGAATCAGCCGGCATGAACAGAAGTCAGTGTTTTCCGCATGGTGGGCACTTGATCAATCTGCATATCGCCATGGGTCTTAACCTGGGTGGCTGCGAAGCTTACCCTGGTGTATTCAAGCCTTTTGGCGGCTTTTCTCCGGCTTGCGAGATGAGCAATGGTAGAGTCACGCCGTCTGACGCACCTGGTTTCGGGCTTGAAGAGAAACCCGAGCTAGTACCCTACCTCAACGAATTAGGTGAGGCTTTTTGACGATGCGTATTGCTATATTTGGCTGCGGTGCCATGGGTTCTATCTATGCAGGTTTGCTCGCGTCGGCCGGGCATGAAGTCATCGGAATCGATCGTAACAAGGCGCATGTTGATGCGATCAACGCCAGCGGACTCAGAGTGCTCGGTGCAAGTGGGGATCGTTGTGTCGCCATTCAGGCGTACACGGACCCTCCTGATGTTGAAGTGGATTTGCTTGTAATTGCAGTAAAAGCTGCACATGTTGGTGAGGCCAGTGCTGCCAGTGTTCTGGTTAAATCGACAGGTTCTATCCTGACCATTCAAAATGGCCTAGGTAGTGCAGATATTGTTGCCGATATTTTCGGCAGTGAAAGACTGGTTGTTGGGGTTGCTCAGGGCTTTGGGGCATCGCTTCAGGCACCGGGAATCAGTCACCATAATGATATGAAAGCAATTCGAATGGGTGGCTATGCGCAGGGCAACAGCGAGCGCTTAGATAGTGTCGTTAACACTTTTCAGGCATCAGGCTTTGATACACAGGCAGTCGATAACATTGAAGTTGTTCAGTGGGAAAAACTGATTTGTAACGCAGCCTATAGTGGCCCTTGTGCGCTGACAGGGCTGACGGTTGGGGAGGTTTTGGATGACCCTATCGTAGGTCCAGTTAGTCGGGCGGCAGCTACCGAGGCCTGGGAGGTCGCAAGGAAGAGAGGGATACCGATAGCGGTCGATGACCCCGTCGCTTATGTGCAGGACTTTGCTGAAAGAATGCGTGCTGCCAAGCCCTCTGTACTCTTGGACATTGAAGCAGGGCGTCGAAGTGAAATCGATTTTATCAATGGCGCGGTAGAGCGCGAAGCAGTGCGCGTAGACTCTGTTGCACCAGTGAACGCGACAATTACAGCGCTGGTCCGCTCACTTGAAGAACGAACGATGACTGAAGGAAATTAAAAATGATTGATGGAGCAGGGGTGCGACAACAAGCTAACCGCTACGAATCAATTTGATGAGCTTCCTGGTGCCGATGTGATGGTGCGGACGGGCGCCGAATCTTATCCAATTTACTACCTGCCAGCCTCTATACAAAATTAACCAGTAAGGAAAAAACATGGTCGAAACCAGGAAAGTCGAAACCAGAAAAACCTTCGTATCCACATCTTCCCCTACCGGATCGCGCAATGGGGCGGGATTTAACCCTTGCCAGGGTCTCTATTTCGAGCCCGTGGGGGAAAAGGCCAGGGTAGCGCTCATTGCCACGCATTATAACGTTGATTTCAGCGAGCATTATCTGGGTGAATATATGGCCGAGCGTGGATTTGGTTTTCTGGGGTGGAACACACGCTTTCGAGGGCTGGAATACGCCTTTCTTCTGGAGCATGCCCTGATCGATATTGGTGAGGGTGTTAAGTGGCTCCGGGAAGTAGCGGGTGTAGAGAAGGTTGTCATACTTGGGAATTCCGGCGGAGGGTCGCTGATGGCTGCGTATCAGTCACAAGCGAAAGGGGTGACGATGAAACCCACGCCCGGTTTGGAGTTGCCAAAAGCGCTTGATGCAATTGAACCAGCAGATCTCTACATTTCGCTTTGCGCGCATGGCGGGCGCCCGGAGGTGTTAACGGAATGGTTTGATCCATCAATCACCGACGAGAAAGACCCAACGAGTATCGATCCGTCACTCAACATGTACGACGAAGCGAATTCCAGACCCTACTCAGCCGAGTTTGTTACGAAGTATCGCCAGGCTCAGGAAGCAAGAAACCACAGGATCACCGATTGGTGTTATGAAGAACTTGAGCGATTGACCAGGCATGGCATGACAGACAGGGCGTTTAACATGTACCGGACCTGGGCAGACCTCAGGCTGATGGACCCTACTATCGACCCAAATAATAGGCGGCCGCAATGGTGTTATGCGGGAGACCCTCGGGCTGCCAATTTTTCGCCTCGTGGGATTGGGCTGACCAATACCATTCGTACCTGGCTATCGATGTGGAGTCTTCGGGATTCCTACTGTAGCGGGATTCCTCATCTGCAGAGGATTGATGAGCCGGCGTTAATTGTTCAGAGTGATGCAGACACAGGCGTGTTTCCGCGTGATGCCCAATTGGTTCATGACTCTCTGGCATCCGATGATAAACGACTGGAAATGATACCGGGAGACCATTACCTTCTTGAGCCCGCTGACGCACGAGATAAAGTCGCGGATATTATCGCGGCATGGCTCGGGGAAAAAGCGTAGTCGAAATCGTCGGATGCTCATTCCGCTGGATTCTGCGATTCTGGACGCAAGAATGCAATGGACGCTGATCGGCTGCCGCCGGTGTAGGCTGTTGGTGAGTTTCGCCGTAAACCGCTGAAGAAGACGATAAAATTTGTCAACGCTATTGACCAAAATCGTGATTGGCAAGTAGGCTGTCTACTGCCATGACCGATAGGAAAGATGAGCGGATATAGATAAGTGGTGATCTCCGTCAACGGAGAACCTGCGGATTGGGCCGATAATGCATGGAATAATAGGGGTTGATTATGAGTAAGCCATTTGAGTTTGGTGGTCTTCATCACCTTGCGCTGGTCTGCAAGGATATGCAGCGTACAGTCGATTTTTATACGAATATTCTGGGAATGAAGTTGAACAAAGGGTTTGACCTGGACGGTGGATACGGCCAACACTTTTTCTTCGATATGGGCGATGGCCAGGAGTTGGCATTCTTTTGGTTCAAAGATGCGGGCGGTGCGAAGCCGGGTGTGGCCTCAGCAGCCAATCTTGTCGCTTCGGGCAACGGGACAATAACATCGGCTCATGGATCCATGAACCATCTGGCGTTTTCTGTCTCAAAGGACAAGATCGACGGTTATCGAGAAGAGTTGGTTTCCCGTGGTGTTGATTGTTCTGAGGTCGTTAACCACGATGATGTGATCACGGGTGATGAAAAAAGGACATCAGATATGCCAACGGATAAAACCTGGCTTCGCTCGTTTTACTTTTTTGACCCGGACGGCATCATGCTGGAGTTTTGTGCAACTCTGTCGAAAGGCGTTCAGGTTGCAGACCTGCCAGTCAATGAAAAGGGTGTTAAGGCTAATGGCCAATTGATAACGGGTACAGTGTGACTTTCATCGACTTCGCGGTTGATGGTATCGCTGGTATTGCGCCGAATTTAAGACAAGGAGATAGCCAATGAGTGATGTTGAAGCGCTAATGAAAGCCGATACGAAAAGGCGGGTTGCGATGGTTGCCGGTGACGTGGTTGCGCTGGGTGATTATCTGGCCGAAGACCTTAGTTGGACGCATTCCTCCGGCAAGACGGATTCAAAAGAAAGTTTTCTGGCGGTGATGGCTAGTGGTAGTACGGTTTATCATTCATTGGATGTCAGAGACACCAAGGTGCGTATTTTTGGAGATATCTTCGTTCTTGAAGGTGTTGTCTTCGGTGACGTGACAAAAGACGGGTTGGATAAGAAACTGGTCAATCGGTTTATAACGGTCTGGCAACAACGCGAGCATGACGTATTTCAATTGCAAGCGTGGCAGTCAACAGGACTAGCATAGAGCGATGGACTTTATCGTAGTAGTAACATTTGAGACCACACTGGATAATCATGCAGAAGCTCTTCAGGTTCTGGATGAATATATCGATAGCTTTCTGAGTATACAGCCAGGCTTTATCGACAGCAGGCTCAATGAGCGAGAAGATCGCGGTGGCTATCTTCACTTTGCCCGCTGGAGAAATGAATCTGATTTCAGGGCGTTTGCAGACAAAGCGAAAAATCACCCGCTGCTACCTAAAATTCGTCAGTTCGATGCCAGTGCCAATTTTTATCAGGCGGTACGACACTATACCGGTCCAGTCGTTGATTGAGCGTTAGTTCGGCCGAGAACGTCACTTCCGTGCGTGAAAGAAAGATACCATTGACGAAATGAGCGTATAGATAGGTATTTAGGGTCGGTCTAGATTGGCGTGCGCCGAAAATTCCTGTAAACAGTACAGGTCACTCCACGCTCCAGAGCCTCATGGGAATAATACTGACCGACACACCCACACGATACGGACTGGTTTCCATCTTGATGCATTGGCTCATAGCGATGACCTACCTTGGTTTGTTTTGTATCGGCTGGTATATGATGACGCTTGATTACTACAATCCATGGTATATCGCTTTACCGCATTGGCATAAGAGCATCGGTATGTTGCTTCTGGTTGTCGTGTTGTGTCTGGGCGTCTGGCGATTGACAGTAAAAAAGCCATTAAACCTGGAAAATCATTTAGGTTGGGAAGTGAAAAGTAGCCGGATCGCACACTGGCTGCTTGGCCTCGGGGTTCTGATTGTACTGGTGTCGGGCTATCTTATTCCAACAGCCGAGGGCAGTGGTATTTCTGTATTCAACTGGGGTACATTCCCCGCCGCATTTAGCCTGCCTGGCCAGGAGGATATCTCGGGACTAGTTCATCGGTACGTTGCTTACTTTATATTGGGGCTTAGTTTTGTCCATGCAGGTGCTGCTCTGAAACATCACTTCGTTGACAAGGATGATACGCTGCGACGTATGCTGTCTATCTCTATTGACCGGAACCAATCATGAAAAAAGTAATATTGCTGAGCTTCGTTGTGTTGTCCTGTGTCACTGGAATGCAGTCCCATGGGGCGGAGTACGTTTTTGATAAACCAGGTCAACATGTGTTTATCACTTTCAAGGCAAGCCACCTTGGGTATTCCTACATTTTGGGTCATTTTGAAAATTTTAATGGCGCGTTTGAGTACGACTCAGGTAAACCTGAGGATTCGACTGTTCATGTAACGATTGATGTCGAAAGCCTGGATACTGATCACGCAGAACGCGACAAGCACCTTCGGGGGTCTGGCTACTTTGACGTAGAAACCTATCCTTCAATCACTTTCGCCAGCAGCAATTACGCAGGTAGCGCGGACGGTGGAGTGTTGACGGGCAATTTGAACCTGCGCGGGGTGAGTAAAACGATTGCTATTGATGTCAAAAAAATTGGTGAAGGTGACGATCCCTGGGGTGGTTATAGAAGTGGCTTTGAAGGAAGTGTGATTCTTGATGCAGGTGATTACGGGCTGCCTGCCTGGATAGGCGATGTTGAAGTTTATCTTGTTGTGGAAGGTGTTCGACAGTGATGAGTTTAGGGCGCAGTTGGTTAGGAATTCTAGATAGGTGTGAATCAGGTGCGACGGCAGGAGCCTTCTATTTGCGAGATTTTCCCACTTGTAGAATGAACATTATTTTTTAACCATGACGTTATTTGTCATGGCGAATACTTGCGTTTAATGACTCACTTGACTCACTTGACTCGCTAAGGCCAGGCCAGCAACCTGTCCCTGGGATTAGCGCGTTAGCTTGCGGGTCCTTCCACGTAGAAAAGTTTGTTGTAAATAGACCACTGCCCCTCGACTCTCAGCAGGGACAACGTGTCGAGAAATGTCATGCCAAGATAGTCATCACGAACGCGGGTTACCGCTGTGTCACCAGCAATATCAATTGATACTATATCCAGCCTTGCCGCTTCACCTTTTGTCTTCGCAGAAGGTTGTTGGCTTGAAACGAACCCTGCAAATTCCTCTACGGACATTTCATGCAATCCGTCTTCTAGATAACCTGTTATCTTCGCATTCGGATGGAATGCAGCATGGGTTTTCTCGGCATCGGATTCATACATACAATCGAAGTAAGTCTGAATTATTTCCCTGATTTGTTGTTCTTCACTCACAATTCAATTTCCTCAAATGATTAATATTGACGGGACGAAATTTGTCGCGGCTAAAAACCGAGAATCCATTCAGTAATCCCTGAAATGGTTAACGATTATCGGTGTATTGATAATGCGCAACCTAGACCAATCTGTCGAGTACTCACTGGGCGATTTCCAGGTGCTCTGGTTATCCGGTCTCAAGAGATTGAATTCTTCAATCTGAACTGTCACTAACGGAATTGCCGAGCCTTTTCTACGTTTAAATGGCATGGCGCTAGCCTTCAAATATCCTCGCACATATATGATCGATGACGATGGCTAGCTGGGCGCCTGCAATGACAACCCGTCAACGCGTGGACAGGTTTGTTTTGTTGATCTCATGGTGGTTTTTATCCGATGACTAAATTGCGCCCGGCAACCATGTTGGACAGTTTGCGGAAAGCGGTTTCCCGGGAAAGGTACTTCATGCCACAATCGGGTGCGACAACCAGTCGTTCCGCAGGTAAATATGCCAGGGCGGCCTGAATCCTTTCGGCTACTATTTCGGGTGTCTCTACGGTTTCATCGCGAAGGTCGATAACACCGACATGAACACGTTTCGAAGGCAGGCCCTGAACCAGGTCGAGTTTAAGCTTTGGTTGTGCGCATTCGATAGATATTTCATCGGCTGCTGAGGCATCCAGTTCATCCAGGAAAGCGTAGCCCGCAGGCTTGTCGGCAACATGTTTGCCGTATCCAAAACAGACGTGCAAGACGGTGCTGCCTGTTGCGCCCTGCAGGGCCCGGTTGATAGCTTCCACTGCGTATTGACTGGCCGCTTCTGGTCTGGCTTGCACATAAGGTTCGTCGAGTTGGATGATGTCTATGCCTGCAGCAAAGAGTGCCTTGAGTTCTTCATTAACAGCGTCCGCATAAGCCATCGCCAGAGACCCATCATCTGGATAGTAATCATTTTGCGCCTGTTGGCTCATCGTGAAGGGACCAGGCAGGGTTAGTTTGATTGGTTTGTCAGTGTGCGCCTTAAGGAACTCTACGAAAGGGAGTTCGACAGGCCCTGATCGTTTAACCTCTCCAGTGACCCTTGGTACTGGTACAGTTTTGCCGGTTCTGTCTATCGCTTCGCCGGGACGATCAAGATCGATTCCTGAGAGTGCATTGGCGAAACGATTTGAATAGCTCTCGCGGCGCATTTCACCATCTGTAACGATATCTACGCCGGCGCGGTGCTGGTCGTCCAATGCCATCAATGTTGCGTCATTTTGTGCCTCCTCGAGATACTCGGGCTCTATTCTCCAGAGATCATTTAGCACGACACGCGGTGGCAGTGATTTCCCCAGACGGGATTTATCGATAAGCCAATTTGGTTGTGCATAGCTGCCTACAAGGCTTGTGGGTAAGTTTTGAAGCGACATTTGTTCTTCCTGGTTATGCATCTTTATTGAGTTAAATAAAAAATGATTTTCAATTGTCAGCCAAACTATCTCGTGGAAATGCACTGCGTCAACTAAACGTCGGTAGGCTGGCTCGTCGTTTGTACAATAAATGTACTAGAGCAATGTACCCTGTATCCTGTAACATGATAAGTCAAATAATTTGACAGAAAACCTTTTTTCATGAATGAACAGCAGTTAATCGATCGCCTGACGTCACTCGCCCCGTTGTTGGAAGAGCATGCGGAAGAATCGGAACGCCTTCGCAAGCCTGTAGATAGCGTGATGAAAGCGATAGAGGACACGCAGGCCTATCGTTATTTTGTTCCAAAAAAATATGGAGGCTTCGAGTTCGGACTTGAGGGTTTTATGGATATTGCTGTGGCCCTCGGCGCCGCTGATGTTTCCACCGCCTGGGTTGTGACTTTTTGTATGGAACATAATTGGCTAATAGGGCTCTACAACCAGCAGGCGCAGGATCATATTTTTGGCCAGCAGCCTTATCTTATTGCCCCCGGGGCTCTCGCTCCTCGAGGTAAGGCAACCAAGGTTGAAGGTGGATATCGCCTGAGTGGGCATTGGGAGTGGGGTACCGGCGTAATGCATGCTGACTGGGTGCTTGTAGGAGCATTAACAGAGACCGATGGCCCGCCAGAGGTTTGTATGTACGCCCTGCCTATTGCAGATGCGAAAGTGGTAGATACCTGGCAGATGTCCGGCATGGTAGGAACCGGTAGCAATGATATTGTTGTGGAAGATGCGTTTGTACCTGAGTTTCTAAGACAAAATCTAACGGAGATGCGAGCAGGTGACAGCCCTGGCGCGCAATATCACCAGACGCCGACTTTCAGGATGCCTATGCTTCCTGTGCTCGGGCTTACAGCGGCTGGCCCGGCAGTAGGCTGTGCTAAACAGACTGTGACTCGTTTCAAGGAGCGCCTGCAGGAGAGAAACGTCTATGGTACGCAGGATAAACAGTCCGAGCGTGCCCTTGCTCAGTCAAGGCTGGCTCATCTGACGGTTCGTGTGCAGACCGTCGAGACAAACCTAAAGTGCATTGCGAAGGATGTCGCAAACTGGGGCGAGTCTGGAGAGATTTGTCCTGATGTCGAGCGGGCCGAACTCAGGGTACGAATTGGTCATGTGGTGCGGGAATCAAGAAATATCGTTAGAGAGGTCGTTGAAGTCAGTGGGGCTCATGCGCACAACCTCTCGAATCCATTCGGGAGGGCACTTCGTGATCTTGAGACCTTGTCCTGTCATACTGTATTTGACTTAGATATCGCGACTGAGTCATACGGCAGGTTGTTACTCGGGTTACCTTCAAATTCACCACTATGACATCAAAGGCTTTATAAAATGGCTCGTCAGTCGAAAGTACCAAAAACCCCGCGCCGGTCGATGGGGATATTTGCCGAGCTTGTGAAAGCCATTGATTGGTATGATGTAAGCCTTCAAAGCATTTTGACTGGGCGGGGTTTGCAGTCATTTAACCGTACCCAGTCAGTGATGCTGATCCACATCGCCGAAGGGATTATCAAACCCTCTGACATCGCCCATGACATGGGGGCCACTCGCCAGAACATTCATGCCATGGCAAAACCCCTGATTGATGCACACATCATCGAAGTGGTTCCTGATCCCGACGATGGTCGCTCGAAGCAGTACGCGTTTTGTGAAGATTCACTGGAACTGCGTGACACGGTTCTTAAACTGTTGAAGCACCTGGACAAGAAACTTGGTGAGCGAATTGGTAAATCCGACCTCAAGGACTTGAAGAGGGCACTTTCCAGCGATTGGGGCGAGATCATCATCCAGGCGCCATGAATTGAGCCTATCCGGATTTTTCCTCAAGTTAACCCATCATATCGACCTGATTTGATCTTATATTAGTCAAAATACTTGACTAATATTTCGGTGCTGGCAGAATCGAACCGTTAATCCAACCAAATATGGGGGTCATATGAACGGTAAATCTGGCAGTTTGATGTTGTTTGTAGCGATCGCGCTACTCTCGAGTTGGGCGAGTGCCGCGGAAGTTCTGGAAGAAGTCGTGGTCACGGCAACGAAACGGGCTTCGAATCTTCAGGATGTACCTATTTCAGTGGGGGTTATTACTGAAGAATTTATTGATGACTTTCAAATCAAAGATATCAGTGATGCGCAAAATTTTGTGCCTGGTCTTCAGGTCCAGCAGACATTTGGTAGCTGGGCAGTGCGTATTCGTGGTCTAGGTTCCGGGATCACTAACCTTGCGTTCGATTCTTCAGTACCGATTTATATAGATGATGTCTATTGTGGTCGTGGCAAGTGTATGGAATCAGCATTTCTTGATGTTGAACGGCTTGAAGTTGCCCGGGGACCTCAGGGTGCATTGTTCGGAAAAAGTACAATTGCAGGCGCAATTAGTTCAATCAGCGCGAAGCCTACCGACAGTTTCGAAGCGGAGGTAAGGCTGGGGGCAGAACTTGAATATGGTGGCTACACTGCTAATGGCTATATCTCTGGCCCACTGTCCGATACGGTGCGTGCTCGACTTGCGGTGAAAACCAGCGACCTGGACGGGTATACCGACAATATCGCGACCGGCGATGAAGATGGCAGTCAGGAAATCAATGCGGTCCGGCTTGGCTTAGAGTGGGATGCGAGTGACACAACATCGTTTTACGTCAAGCTTGAAACGGGTGAGTCCAACACAGACGGGCGAAACAACCAGTTGGTGCGGCCAGGCGCTATGTCTTCCGTAACAACAGACCCCAATGCAGAGTACAAGGCGGATACCAAAAGAAGTGTTAGCACCGGTGAACCTAAGGAAGACTTCTACGATTATGAGTGGAGCTCACTGACCGTTAAAATGGAAACAGAATTAGCTGGCCATTCCTTGATGGCGGTTGCTGGCTACTGGGAATATGAGAATAACTGGTTTCTGGACGTGGATGGCCACCCCGAGGCAATTCTGAATACAGCCCTTGAGGACGAGTATGACCAGACTACTTTTGAACTTCGTTTGTTGTCACCCGCAGGCCAGACCTTCGAGTATATCGTCGGTGCCTGGTATCAGGAATCTGACCTGACGACACGACAGCTTTCACCGTTTCATCCGCTATTCTGGCAAGCAGTGACGGGTATTCCAGTGTTCGTGGGTGTTAATATCCCGCCACTGTCTCTGGCGTTCACTTCGGGCTCCGGTATGGATAGAAACTTTTCCCGCGAAACCGAAGCTTACTCCGTGTATGGGCAGGTAACCTGGAACCTAAGTGATCGATTACGCGTGATTGCTGATGTTCGTTATACGGATGAGGATCAGGATGCGGTGGGCCAGGCATTCCCGCTGACCTTCCCAACATTTAATACTTTTGAACCGCTGCGCGTACTGCAAAGTACAGCCGGTCATGACCCTGAATACCTGTATCGGCAGAACAGATCTGACGACAGCCTTGATCCATCGGTTAAGTTTCAGTATGAATTGAGCGACAGCACGATGACCTACCTGTCCTATGCGGAAGGTTCGAAATCAGGCGGCATGAAGGCTAACGATTCCAAGCTTGGGGCGCAGCTTCTGCAAAAATCAGGTGATTCGGCATATCTTCAGAAATATGCCGGTGTCTCATCTGTTACGTCCGACGATGTTCGAACGGGTTTAACACTGAAACAAGACAATGGTGTTTTCGATTTTGAAGATGAAGAGGCTGAGAGCTGGGAACTGGGTATGAAAACCAGCCTGGCAGGTGGCTCTGTTAATGTTAATGTTGCGCTGTTTACAACTGAATTCACCAATCTTCAGACCTCAAATTATGATGGTACACAGTTCATCATTGGTAACGCAGGTAGTGCGACTGTTGATGGCGCCGAGGTTGAAGTGAGCTGGCAGGCTTCGGCTAACCTTCGTGTCCACTCATCCGTAGCGTGGATCGATGCAGCGTATGATGATTTTGCAGGCGCGCAGTGTGTCGAGGACTCAAGTGGAGCGCCGGCTAATGCTGATTGCGATCCGGTAACTAATACAGAGAACCAGAAAGGAGAAAAGCTGGAGCGTTCCCCTGATCTGGAATTTAATCTTAGTGCTTTATGGGAATCGCAGCTTACAGACACGATGCGCCTCAAGGCTTCCGCGTCTATCTACTATTCCGATGAATACTTCGTGCAGCCAACGCAGGCTGGTTATGCAACCCAGGACTCCTTCACGAAATACGATGCACGGATTGCTGTTGTCGCAGATGATGGCCGATGGGAAGTTGGTTTAACCGGAAGAAACCTGGGTGATGAGATGGTTATACAGCACGCCTACAATATTGCCGGTAGCCAGTTTCAGAATGTGGCCATGGGGCGTTCCTATACCCTGGAGGGGGTTGTTCACTTCTGATCACACATCAGTAACAAAAAAGGGCCCCAAAGGGGCCTTTTTTGCTTAAAGCACGCTGTTGTTACCGGGATTGGGTTGAAGCCGTTAACGCGCCACACGCGCGGGCGCGTGTAGCTTCATTCAGTCGCTTTCAATATCCTTACAAGGGCCTGTGCGTGTTCTGCGGCCTTAATTCCCAGCGGCGTTAAATAGCCACCATCAAGTTGCGTCGTAAGACTCGATTCAAACAATCTTTTAGCAGATGCAATCCTTTCCGGTGATGCTACCTGATGCACTTTCAGGCCCATCTGTGAGCTGTCGAGTTCAAACAAATTTAACAATTCAACGTCTGCAGCAAACTCGTCGTCTAACTTCACTGATAACCCTCTTTCAATTGCCCTGAGTTCAGGTTGTAACCTCTACCTGCTTGCATGGCAAGAACTTTGTCTGAGCGAACTCAGGTATGACCGAATGCCAGCATAGCGTCGGCGACCTTGATGAATCCTGCGATGTTAGCACCCTTGAGATAGTCGACTCCATCCGCATTTTCGCCATACTCGACACAGCTATTGTGAATGGTGTACATGGTATCTTTCAGTAACCTTTCGAGCTCGGCTTCGTCCCAGGAAATGCGAGAACTGTTCTGACTCATTTCCAATCCGGAAACTGCTACACCGCCAGCGTTAGCCGCTTTGCTAGGCGCATATAATATTCCCGCGTTCTGAAATGTGTGGATTCCCTCCAGGTTAGTCGGCATGTTGGCACCTTCAGATACACCTTTGCAGCCGTTGCTGACGAGATTTTCCGCGTCGTCGCGATTGATTTCATTCTGAGTGGCGCAGGGCATCGCTATGTCACAAGACACGCCCCAGGGGCGCCCGTCATGGAAGCTTGCACCTTTAAACGTTTCTGCATACTCACTAATGCGACCACGGCGAACAGTTTTCAGGTCCATTACAAAAGCGAGCTTTTCAGCGTTTATTCCATCTGGGTCGTGAATAAACCCGGATGAATCGGATAGGGTCACCACTTTACCTCCTAGCTGGTTCACTTTTTCTACCGCGTAGGTGGCGACATTGCCTGAACCTGAGACACAGACGGTTTTGCCGCGGATATCATCACCCTTATATTCCAGCATGTTCTGCATGAAGTAGACCGCCCCATAGCCAGTCGCCTCGGTTCTGATTTTGCTGCCCCCAAATGCCATACCCTTGCCGGTAAGCACGCCAACAAAACGGTTTTCAATTCGTTTGTACTGCCCGAATAGGTAGCCGATTTCACGGGCACCGACACCGATATCACCTGCTGGGATGTCGGTATCTTCACCAATATGTCGATACAGTTCGGTCATGAAAGATTGGCAGAAACGCATAACCTCGTTGTCACTTTTACCCTTAGGGTTAAAGTCAGAGCCACCCTTGCCACCACCCATTGGGAGTCCAGTCAGGCTGTTCTTAAAGGTCTGCTCAAAACCAAGAAACTTGAGTACGCTAAGGTTAACTGACGGGTGGAAGCGAAGCCCCCCTTTATAGGGGCCAATTGAATTGTTGAATTGCACCCTGTACCCGCGTTGGTTACGGATATTCCCTTCGTCGTCAGTCCACGGCACTCGAAACATGATGACCCTGTCTGGCTCGGCCATTCGCTCCATGATTTGCATTTTGTGGTATATCTGCTTGTCCGCAATATAAGGGAATACGGTTTCTGCTACTTCGGCTACCGCCTGGTGAAATTCCTGTTCGCCGGGGTTGCGTTTCTCAACGCCGGCGATGAAACGTTTAAGGTACACATCGGTTTTGTTTGCAGAAGACTTGGCCATTTTATTCTCTTTTCTATGACAGAAATGGATCGTGATGGTCGTTTGAACGGAAACTGTACTCGAAGGAGCGATAAACCGTGTTCATTCGAGGTTATCCTACCTGTGGATACTGGGCTTGGCCAGCAGGGAAGGTTCAGTCCCAGGGCTTAACCAGAACTTTAGCCTGGTTGTTAGGGGTCGCTAGAGACTCAAAGGTCGAAGCAACGCCGTCTAAAGATGTTTGTCCAGTTATCAGCGGTGCTACATCGAATTTACCTTCAGCAATGTAGTGAAGGCTCTGAGTAAACTCTTCCATCGACCAGCCCAGCAGGAAATGCAGACTGAGTTCCTTATTAATGGCAATGAGTGGACGCATATAGTCCTGTTGCAGGCACACCCCAACGATCATTATCTTCGCGTTCTTTGGTGCCCCGAGAAAAATCTGATCGATCATGCCTGGAATACCGACGCACTCGAATATGACCACTCCCTCCCGTTTTCTTAATGCAGGCACCCGGTAAGGGTCGGTATCAGAGGGGTCGATCACGATATCTGCTCCGATCGCTTCTGCCAGTTTTCTGCGACCCGGTGAAAAGTCTGAAACAATAATCGGACCAGTATTAATTTGTTTCAATACCGTGATGATCGCCAGTCCAACGGGCCCTGCACCGATAATCAGAATAGCTTCTTTTCCCGACACTTGCGCCTTGTTAACCGCGTGAAGGCCAACGGCCATAGGCTCCGTTAAGGCTGCAAGGTCTGCGTTACATCCGTAGGGGACAGGGACAATTAATGACTCGGAGAGCAGCATATATTGCGCAAAGCCGCCCGGTATCTTGTCGGAGTATCCGACCGCTTCGGTTGGTTCTCTTAACAAAACGGGTGCTGCACAGACCAGTTGGCCCCGTGCAACACTGCCCTCGGTCTTGGGCCCATAGTCGACGACTTCGGCGCAGAATTCGTGGCCCAGTATGACCGGGTTGAATGTCGTTAACTTGAATGCGCCGCCGGCTTCTCTGCTTGTGTTCACGAAATCTTCTGTATGTCGTGCCGCATGTAAGTCACTGCCGCAGATTCCACAGGAGATAGATTTGACCAGCACCTCGCCTCGTTGGGGTACAGGATCAGGTTGTTCTATCTTAGTCAGAACACCTCTTTCCATGGTGACCGCCTGCATTAAAGTAGGACTCCGGCTGACTGAAGGGGTTCAATATCTGTCTTACTGTAGCCGAACTCCGCCAGGATCGTCTTTGCATGTTCGCTGAGGCGGGGTGCAGGTAAGCGAATACCGGTATTGTGCCGCGAAAATCGTGAACTGCGGTTCACGTGTCTCATGCTTCCTGCCATTGAGTCCTCGAAGGTCTTGATGACTTGAAGGGCCTGAATCTGCGGGTCTAACAATATGTTGTCAGGGTCGAGCACGACACCAAAGGGGACATCTTCTTTGGTGAGGCGTTCCACGAGTGGCGCTGTTTCCCAGGCACCGATCTGCGCTAGCAGTTCCTGGTAAATTTCTGAGTAATGCGTGTACATGGACATCAGATCCTGGAATCGAGGGTCTTCCGCCCATTCGGGCTTGCCTACTGCCCGGGCCAGGCCGTGAAACTCATCGAGTTGGAGTGTCATGAACGTGATATGGCCATCCTGTGTAGGGACAGCCTGATAAAGTGCTGTCAGATCACCGCCTTCTGAGTCGGGTTTGTCTACAAAGGATTGATCGAGCATACGGTCAGGCCAGATAAAGTAGAGGCTGGCCTCCAGCATGGACACTTCAACATGTTGGCCCTTACCCGTATTTTTGCGATCGTATAGTGCGGCGGTGATGGCCTGAGCCATGGTCAGAGAAGTGACCTTGTCGCAAATCATCATTTTGATTAGATCCGGCTTACCATTTGTTGTCTGGGCCGAGGCGAATCCAGCATAAGCCTGGATAACTGGGTCATAGACACGCCTTCGAGAGTAGGGACCTTCGGCGCCAACACCGCTGATGGAGGCATAGATCAGTTCTGGGTTTATTTTTTTCAGGTGATCATAATCAATGCCGAGTTTCTCAACGACGCCAGGTCGGTAGTTTTGTATACAGATATCAGCCCGTGCCGCAATTTTGTTGATGATCTTTATTGCTTCCGGCTTACGTAGATCCAGTGCAATAGATTCCTTATTTCGATTGATAGATGAAAACAGACTCGACACGCCGCCGTTGATCGCCCCAGCCATACGCATTGAATCTCCAGTAGGTGATTCCACCTTGATGACGCGTGCACCCTGGTCCCCCAGGATGCTCGTGGCGAGAGGGCCGGAAATAACACTGGTCAGATCAAGAATGGTGACGTCTGAGAGAGGACCAGTCACTTAGTCTTCCTTGCCGGACGTCCGGTAGTCGCCGAATTTGCCATCTCTCTTTGACAGCGCATCCGTCAAACCACCGGCGAGTTCTTTGAAGTGGGCTCTTGTCGACTTTGTGTGGAAAGCAAGGGCCTGTATCTCGGTTCCTTGCCTGATCGCGGCTCGCATGCCCATCAGGTCCATTTGCCGATGAACAGCGCGTTTGTTCATTTGCTCGATATCAGTTGGGATTTTTGCGATCTTTGCGGCAACCTTCATGACCTCGGCTTCAAGATCGTCGACCGGGAATGCTCGATTTGCAAAACCATAGCTCGCGGCATCTGTGCCACTGATAGCATCACCGGTAAGCATCATTTCCATAGCGTTTCGCATACCTACTACCCAGGGGAAAAATTGATTGTCCGGTGGGCTCATGCTTCTAACAACGGGGTAACCAATTTTTGCATCATCGGCGACGTAAACCAGATCACAGGAAGTAGCAAGTTCAGTGCCTCCGGCCAGGCAGTATCCATGCACCTGTGCGATGACCGGTTTAGCAAGATCCCAGACCCTGAAGGCACCTTCTACGACGTGTCGGGCCCAGCTGCCGTCTCCGCCAGCGGTATGAAAAGGTCGATCTTCGTCACTGTTTCCTTTCAGGTCGTATCCGGCGCAAAAAGCCTTGCCTGCACCGCGAATGATAGTCACCCGGATGGCATCATCATTGTCGTTGGCCTCAAGGGTGCCATAGATTTCGCCACGTAATACGTTGTTAAGTGCGTTGCGGGAGTCAGGACGGTTCAGGGTGATGCGGGAAACACCTTCAAGCGGTGAATCCACAATAATGTGTTGGTAGTCAGTCATACTTTTACTTGCCTGATGAATTGTCGAACGAGTTTGAAGCAGCCACCCGTAATTTGCAAAGAGCCCTCAGCGGGGCGGATAAAGAGCCCTCAGCGGGGCGGATAAAGAGCCCTCAGCGGGGCGGAGAAAGAGCCCTCAGCGGGGCGGATAAAGAGCCCTCAGCGGGGCGGATACAGAGCCCTCAGCGGGGCGGATAAAGAGCCCTCAGCGGGGCGGATAAAGAGCCCTCAGCTTACGGGGAAAAGCCCTTGGCGGGCCGGAAAAAGAGCCCTCAGCCAAAACTATCCTGTCTGGAAAAGCTTCGGTAGATCTTCATCTGAAGTCTCAAGGATTGTATCTACCCAGCTGTGAAAGTTATGACCGCCAGCTTCGTTACGCCCGAACAATACGTGCTCTTTCGCGCCTGTTTCCATGGCCTTCTGTTGCTTCAGGCCTGTGGCGTAGTCCTCTTCTGCTACGACATAACGCAAGAAATCCAGCTGATCGCGAGCTGCCTTTACCGTCGCTTCGTCTTTGGGCTCCTCTGCCATGAGATAGTGCTGAACGGTGTAGGAGGTTCCCGGTGTTTCTCCTGGGAAAAGCTGGGATAACATGACGGAACGGCCACCACCGTCGAAACCGGCAATTGAGATATGCGGGAATATTGTCCATACACCCGCTGTCAGGTATTCCGTTGGCCAATCCTCTTCCGAGTCACCCAGCATTTTCGCCATCCCTTTCATGGGACCCGCTACGCGCTGATGTGGGCCCCAGCTGTAGTAGATTGCCTGGTTCGGAAAGTTAGATCCAAAAGTGTCCTTGTGAAGTATCGGTAAGTGGTAGAGGTCCAGGTATCCATCGTAAGCGATCTTCCAGTTGGGGCCCTCAACGACTTGACTGGCGAAGTGGTGCCATTTCTCAAAACCAAAGTGCGTCAGCAGCTCATCATAGCCAGACAGGAACAGTGTAATATCCAGTGTTGATTTTGGATCGATTGTTACCCAGATAAGACCCGCCTTTTCAAGGCAGGGGAGTTCAGTCAATCCGTACTGACTTTTGTCAATTTCCCCGAAGTCTTTTGGCGCGTAGATGCCAATCAGGGCTCCATCGCCGCTATACGACCACGCATGATAAGGACAGGTGAATCGATTGGCGTTGCCACAGCCTTCATCCATAACCTGCGCACCGCGGTGGGCACACATATTGACGAAAGCTTTTACCTCTCCATTTTCGGTTCGCGAGATCAGTACGGGAACGCCGCCTGCATTCATTGCCTTGTAATCACCAGGCTCTTTCAATTCCGCGGTCATAGCTAGCATGAGGGGAACGCGTTTGAATATCTTGTTTATCTCTTGCTGCCAGCGTGCAGTTTCGAAATAGTTTTCCACGGGTACCTTAAGCACATCGTCAGTCTGGGGTATAGTTCCAGCGTCTCCATGAGCCATATTTTTTTTGGCCATCTCGATCAATTGTTCCCGTGACATTCGTGTCTCCTATTGCGGTTGATTTGTCATACTCCAGGACGTCTAATAACCGTCAAAGCTGACTGTTTTTTAGAGATTACACCATAGGAGAATAGTATGTCATCAGGTCTGTTTGATCTTAGTGGGGAAGTAGCGATTGTCACCGGCGCAGGTCGAGGGATTGGTGAGGGTATCGCCAAGGTCCTTGCGGATTACGGTGCATCCGTCGTTTGTGCGGCCAGGAGAACTGAGGAAATCGAGCGTGTGGCTTCTGAAATTGTTGCCGCAAATGGGCGCGCGATAGCCTGCACAGCGGACGTTACCAACGCTGCGGACCTAAACAAACTGGCACAAAGTGCCTTGGATGAATTCGGACAACTGGACATGTGGGTTAATAACGCAGGTGGCTCAGCGGTTCAGGCGCCATTATTGGAGTTAGATCGAGAAGAGTGGGACAACACGTTATCACTCAACCTGACGGCGGTTTGGGAAGCGACGCGAGTCGCAGCGAAATATATGGAAGGGAAGGGTCGTATCTTGAATATTTCTTCCATCGCAGCTGAAGACGTGATTGAAGGCAGTGGCCACTACGCCTCGGCCAAGGCCGGCGTTAACATGATCACCCGGACATTTTCAAAAGAATTGGGCCCGGGTATTAGGGTAAACGCCATTATGCCCGGCTTTGTGCCCACAGAGATCATGATGACGGCACTAAACATCACTGATGAACAACTACCGGTTATTGAGAAATCGCTCAAACTGCCCTCCGGGCGCTTGGGTACACCCCAGGATCTTGGCGCAGCAGCGCTTTATTTGCTGGCACCGGCATCCGAATGGGTCACGGGTCAAGTCATTCGAATTTCAGGAGGTATGTAGTGACAAGCACACGAAAGGCAGTACTAACAAATAGGCCCCAGGGCGAACCCGTCGAGGCGGATTTTTTGATAGAAGAAGTTGAGTTGCCAGAGCTTCAGGAAGGAGAGGTGTTGTTAAAAGTAGAGCACCTGTCGATTGATGCATTTATCCGAACTACGCTGGATGGACCGCAGGGGTTGCACGGAACAATGGATGTCGGTGCACCTGTTATGGCATTGGGTATTGGCCGGGTGGTAGACAGTCGTAGCGATGACCTGAACCAGGGGGATGCTGTGTTTGGCCCAATGGGTGCACAGACTCATGTTATCTGGAACGCATCGATGCTGCGCAAGGTAGAAGAAACAGATGTCCCCGCAAGAACTTACCTGGGTGCTCTGGGTATGACGACCGGGCTAACGGCTTATGCGGGTATGCTGGTCTGCGGCAAGATAGAGGAAGGTGATACGGTTGTGGTTTCAGCTGCCGCTGGTGCTGTTGGGTCGATAGCCTGTCAACTCGCGAAAATCGCCGGGGCAAGAGTCATCGGTATTGCGGGTGGACCAGATAAATGTAAGTTCCTGACGGATGTGATCGGGTGTGATGAAGCAGCAGATTATAAAGCTGGTGACCTTAATGCGAGGTTAAAGGAACTGGCCCCGGATGGTATCAATGTGTTTTTCGATAATGTCGGTGGAGATGTGTTGGATGCTGCGCTGGACAATATCGCCAAGGGTGCAAGGGTTGTTATATGCGGCGCGATTTCCCAGTACAACGACATGGAGCACGTCACTGGCCCAAGGCTCTACCTGCGAATTCCGGAACGTAATGCCTCAATGATTGGTTTTACGGTCGATCAATACGCGGAGCAGTTCCCGAAAATGGAAGAAGACATTTCAGGTTGGATCAAAGAAGGCAAGATCAACCTGCCGGAGCATGTGATTGAAGGCGTGGATAACTTTCCCAATGCCATTGTGACCTTAATGAGCGGTGGTCACATGGGTAAACTGCTGGTTGCACCATAAGCCGTTCAAGCTGGATGACGCTACCTAAGAGGACTTTGCGTCAGAGCACTTGAAGAGAGCGCGGCTCAAACAAAATAAAACAATCCAGCTTCGCCTGGGTTGTTTTATTTTGTGAGTGTTTTAATCGAAATGTTTCGGAACTGAACCTTACCGCCAACGCTTTGTAAGGCGATGTGCCCGCTGCTGATTTCTGCTGTCGTCATCTTTGCGGTCAATTCTTCGTTTAGCCATACGCTGAGCTTATTTCCCATCGCGACAATTCTGTATTGATTCCATTTTTCAACAGAATTCAGGTGAACGAAGGGCGGGCTGCTGTGGATGACGATCGCCCCGGTCCGGTAATCCTGGTTGGGGTGTAGGTCCCAGATATTGATCTCGTAGCAGTTGCTCAAGGCAATGTCTTCAGGGTCCTGACACCTAATGAGTACGCCTGAATTGACGGTTGCATCAGGTTTGAATTCAACCGTCAGTTCGAAATCATCATACAACTCGGTTGATACCAGAAAACCAGTGCCAGATTGATTGGTGCTTTGGGTAATGCCTGCAGTTGAAATCCAGTTTGCATTGCCAGTCTGCGACCAACTATCAAGATTAGGGGTGCTAGCGACGCACCCGGTAAACACCAGTATTGATATGAGTGCCAAAAGCCTCATTGAATGGGCCTCTATTTCCACCAAGTATGTTTTCGTATAGCGATGGGATTCTGGCCCATTGTTAACCCAAGATCTCGCTTACTCACATGCGACAGCAATTATAGACGTCTGTTTGCTGCGGCCTTCGCAAGTGAAATAAGGGCTGTCTCGGTATCGTCCCATGAAATACAGGCATCAGTAATCGACTGCCCATAGGTCAAGGGATGGCCCTCGACGACATTCTGGCGTCCCTCGACAAGATGGCTTTCTATCATCAAGCCTATTATTCCGGCGTTCCCCCTGCTGACCTGGGTCGCGATGTCCTGAACGACATCGATCTGTCGAGCCGGGATTTTTCGTGAGTTAGAGTGGCTGGCATCGATCATGATTCGAACGGGTAAGCCAGACTTGTCCAGCATGTCAGATGCATCTTCGACGGAGAACATGTCGTAGTTTGGGTGTTTACCACCACGAAGGATGATGTGGCAATCCTCATTACCGGCTGTTTTAAAAATTGCCGACCGGCCACCCTTGGTGACCGAAAGAAAATGATGAGGTTGTGAGGCCGAGTTGATCGCATCTATTGCTACCTGGATATCGCCATCGGTTGCGTTTTTGAATCCAACAGGGCAAGACAATCCTGACGAAAGTTCCCGATGCGTTTGGCTCTCGGTTGTCCTTGCGCCGATCGCTCCCCAGGAAACCAAATCGGCCACATACTGTGGGCTGATCAGGTCCAGGTATTCGGTGCCACAGGGTATGCCCATTTCACCAAGATCCAGCAGCAGTCTGCGGGCCAGGTGAAGTCCTTTGGTAATCTGGAAACTATTGTCCAGGTCCGGGTCGTTAATCAGGCCTTTCCAGCCAACCGTGGTCCGGGGTTTTTCAAAATAAACCCGCATCACGATAAACAGATTGTCCGATAGCTGCTCACTCAGTGCTTTCAGGCGTGTCGCGTACTCCATCGCCGATTCAGGATCGTGGATGGAGCAGGGGCCAACGACGACCAGAAGGCGGTCATCTTCACCGGTGAGAATTTTGTGAATCGAACGGCGGGCAATACTGACGGTATCGCTGACTGTCTCAGAGACGGGCAGAACAGCAATCAGTTCTTCCGGCGAGATTAGTTCCTGCATTTCCTGAATGCGCAGGTCATCGGTGGTGACGGACATTTTCTGTTCTACTCAAGAGCCTAAAAGGGCGCGTATGTTACCACTACTGTTTCTTAAGTGCTGCTATTCGAGCTGTGATGGTCAAGAATACTGACGGGAACCAGCGAATACCTTGGTTGGTCAATAGAAATCCTGGGGGGATGAAGGGCTTTTATGGCGGGTATTATATTGTCAGCGAAATCTGGTGTTTTGAACTGTTCGCGGCTGAGAGGCGTTCGAGGGCCTATAAAAACGGTCTATTTTATTCTTCTTCTCCGTAAACATATGGGTTTAATTGTATTTCCTCGGCGTCACTGAAGTCTTTGGTCATCGAGTAGATGTCTTCCCCAATGATTTTGCCGGTATCTCTTTCGAATGGCCAGAATGTCACGGCGCGGCCTTTGGTCGCGTAATCTTTTGTTTCATCTACGTTTGGGATCCCCATCTGTTGCAACATTTTTCCGCTAAAAGGTGTGTACAGTTCACCTTCGGTAACCAGGGTGTCATCACCTATAACAATTCGTTCAACGGCGTATTCGAACCGGTTCGAACCGGAGCCGATCAAGCCTGTATAAAACTCTTTCAGAGCTTCATAGCCTTTGGGCCCGCTGTCTTCGGTAGCGTTCCAGATGTGGTGGTCTGGTGTGTCTGACATAGTGTTCATCAACTCATCAAGGTTGCCCCCGCATTCAGCGCGAACGTGTTGTTTTAGTTGACTCAGCATCTGGCGACGCCATTCGTCGGTTTCAGAAGCGAGCAATTCATCTATGTGCTTCCAGTTGTTGCGACTATCTACAATTTTCATAGGATTACCCGTTGCGTCTAAAAGCTTTTTGTACGATTAGCATGATCTTTATAAAGGGGTAGATGATAGGGAGTGCTTTCAATGTTTTTTCTATTTCCCAATCTACCAAGGCCGCGTCAAGGCGAGCATAAAACTGATGAAACAAAGCCTGTGCTCGCTCGGACGACTGATCTACAGAATCCATAGACATTGAAAACATCAGTTGCACGACAACAAGGTTGGTACGATAAGCATTGATAAATTTTTTGTAGCTGTAGCCTTTGACACCATGCTCAACCAGGCGCTTATGATAAAGCCCCAGCAGTTCCTGTTCTGTTTCTCTGCGATCTTCAATGGAGATGCTCTGGACCATCCATCGAACGATATCATTAACCGGGTCACCAACGCCTGAGAGTTGCCAATCGATTATCGCGAATCGACCGCCGCCTGCGGAGGGTTTAATGATATTGTCCGAACGAAGGTCACCATGAGTCAGTGAAAAAGGGTAGGGAGGCGCGGGTTCAAATTTGAACAATGGTCCAAGTAGCGGCATGAGTCGTTTAAGCTCTGGATAGGCATCAAACTTACCCGTTTCCTCCACCTCGGTCATGCTTTGTTTCAGTAGCCCAAGCCCTTGCTCCATAGGCATTTCAGTCAGTATCCATTTAGCCCAATCGTATTGTTCGAGTTCGGGGTTGTTCCACCACTTGGCATGAAGCCGAGCGAACTGCTCTATGACTTCCCGCGAGGTTTCCTTATCTGTGCCGATCACCTGATCACTAGGTTCACCGGGGGCAAGGTCTTCCAGCAGCAGGATAAAGTGGTTGGACTCTTCGATATAGGTTGAGTAATAACATTCGGCGATTGGAACACCTACTTTGTTGCCAATATCCTTGTAGAAGCCTATTTCTCTCTGATACAGCTTTTGATCAGCCGCCATATCTCGCGTTTCCTGTTTAGTTGACGCGAATTTTGCAACAAGGCTGGTAGGTGCGTCTGCGGCTTTTTCGTTGTACGACAGTGTGACTCGCGCTAATTGGCCCATGAACCCTTCACCGACACCGATAATTTTAGGTTCAAAAGCTGTGAATGTAGCGCCCTTAAGGTGCGGTGCCATCGCTTCTTGCAACCATTCGAGTGTCAGGTCATCAACTGTCAGTGGCAGGCGTTTATTGTTGGAATTGCCCTGTGTTGGGTCAATCTTGAGTTCTTCTGGTAGATGTTCGTGATGGTTCAGCACAATGATCTCTGGGGCCGAGTCTTCTGGCAGAATAATCTCAGTAATGGCTGCGTTATGCATAATAAATTGAGGACCGAATGCCGGCTTGCTACCCGTCAGTCGAGCAATTAGGTGTGCGATTGTGCCACCATGGCTGACGATGATCAGGTTTTCGCCGGGGTGTAGGGCACGAATTTCAAGTAATGATCGTTCAATTCGATCTGCAACAGCGCGCGGCGATTCACCATTATGTCCGGTAAAGTCGTCATCCTGGATGGAATGTTTTGCATAACCGAACTCGTGGAGTTCCTTGTAGGTCGCACCTTCAAGATCACCGAGATTGCTTTCCATCAAACCAGAATGGACGCTAATAGGCAGCCCGAGGGCATTGGAAATCGCCCGGGCCGTATCATGAGCACGTGATAGCGGACTGCAGTAGATCTTGTCGTAGGACCGTTCCCAACCCTGCAGCATTTCCGCTGTAGTCTGCGCCTGTTTTATGCCGTGTTCGTTGAGGGGAGATTCAGTTTGGCCATGGGCAATCTGTTCTCGATTACCCTGTGTTTCACCGTGCCTGACCAGTAATAGGTGCTGCTCAGTGGTCATGTTTTATGCCATTTGTGAGGTAAACGAGGCGAGGTCGAAGTAGTCTCGCCAGAGGCTAATTTTACCATCGGTGATAACGAAAGTACCCATTACCGGGAGTTCAACCCGCTTGCCTCCGGGCATGTCGAAGTTGTCGATTCGTTCTGTCAGAACCTTGTTACCGTTCTCTGCAATTGACAGCACCACCCAGTCGACCGCCTCCGGTGCCATGCCGCGCATGGCAGCATCGACGACGGCTTTTCCTTCCATTGTTGCCATCGGCACGTTGTCCCAGACGATGTCATCAGTTAAGAGGTCAGCCGCGGCGTCCCAGTCCATGTTGTTCCAGGCGTCTATGAAAGACATGACGATATCTGAATTAGACATGATGTTCCCCTAAATTGAGTTAGTGTGGATTGAAACATAGATCCCTTGATAGCGCTCGGGATGACGGAATAATACTCCGGATAACGGTATAAAAGTTGGTTCAAGAAGAGCGAGTTCAGGATGTAGAGCAAAAAAGGGGCCGCGATAGTCGGCCCTGAGTACATGTTTTAACATCGCTATCTAATGCATCGCACCCCTTTCTAAATGAGTGCCTTTATAGCTGGAGCTTTCAAATTGCTGCGCAGTAACGAATGCCGCGACGCAGCAGTTCGTAGTACTGGGGCTTTTCCCAGGAGCCACGCTCGATCTCAGGGTAGTAGTCGACGACAGGCTCCATGTCATAATGTCCACGACAATGGCCGAGGTTCAGATATAGCACTTCCCCGTCACCTGTCTTCTTGATGTAGTAAACCGCTCGTTTGTCGTCGTTGTTAAAGTCGGAGTTAATCCAACCGTCACAAGTCCCAGTAAATTCGCTATACATCAGGAGCTCGTGTTCACCATGCATCTTGCAGAGGTATTGCTCGTCGTCGGTATCGAATTCGCCGACACCCTTAACGAGTTCATGTTCCTGAGCTTCAGTTTTCACCGTGAACGGCTGGATAGGGGGGTGCGCCATGAACTGGCCACCCAGGAGATCCATAAACTCTGGCGCTGTCTCAGGTGCATCTACGCCATCTGCGGTAAATTCAAGAATGGAATTGGTTCCGTGAAGCGCGAACCACTTACCACCGTTTGCAAGGTATTCCCTGAGCCCTTTCTGCTCTTCTTCGCTCGGTACTAGGTTGCAGGTGTAGGTGATAAGAAAATCGCTTGCCTGGATACCTTCGATATCACTGAAATCACACGCGACCTTCGTCCGAATATTTTCGTGTTCTGCGAGCAGTTTCAGTATTTCTAGCCGGGCATAATCAATATCGTGATACATCCCGGCGGCGACCATGTAAGCGTTGATTTTCTTATCAGCCATAACCTTTTCCTTCTAGCTATTGTCTCTGCGGGCTTAGTACTGGATACGCTTCGTGAACGAACCATCGATAACAACGTTGGTACCGCTAGTGAAACCAGCTCTTGGGCTTGCGAGTAGGGTAATCTGCGCAGCTACTTCATCAGCTGTTCCCATACGACCTAATGGAATCTGAGCTACAGTAGAGTCATAAAGCGCAGCCATATTTTGCTTGATCATGTCCCATGCACCGCCTTCGATAAAGATTGGGCCTGGGCTGACAGAATTGACACGGATACCTTTAGGCGCGAGTTCGTGCGCTAGCGCTCCGGAGTAGTTAAGTAGCGCAGCTTTCATCGCATTGTAAGGTCCGGCGCTCATGAACTGTTCAAGAGCAGCGGTAGTTGAGATCATAATGATGCTGCCATTGCTGGATTTTTCCAGGTGTGGTGCACCCGCTTCTACCATATGAACGGCGGTCAGAATGTTGCCATTGAACTGACTCTTCCATCCTTCATCGCCCGGGGCGTTGCCGCCGGACACGTTAGAAACCATAATGTCGAGACCACCGAGCTCAGCGGCAGCGTCATCGATAAATGCTTTAAACGCATCGCCGTCAAATACGTCCACTACCTGACCGCAAACTTTCACGCCCTTTGCAGAAATCGCCTCAACAGTGGCAGCCACTTCGTCCGCATTTCGAGCACAGAACGCAATGTTGCAACCTTCATCAGAAAGCGCCTCAATAGTCGCGCGGCCGATGCCTTTAGTTGCACCTGTTACCAGTGCACTTTGTCCTTTTAATTGTAGATCCACGATTCTCTCCTCATAGGAATAAATAGTATGGCACGCAGCGCCAGATTAGATGCACAAGCGTAGGGAAGCTAAAACCGTCAGTCAAGACTGTAATTTAACGGACGGCCTCCGCGAAGTCTGACACAATACGCTAAATGACTGTAGAGGACGACTAATTGCCAGATGATACGCAACCTATGTGGGCCCTGGCGGCCGGATGTGTGCCGGATGCCATGCCATGGGATATTCCCCGAATTGCGCGGAAAGCGGGATTTTTGTCATCTGGAATGTGGGTTGAGCCAGCGACAACATGGAGTAAAGATGCTCTTTCCAAAACGCGCCTGAGCCTTGCTGAGACCGGTATTAGTCTGGTTGATGTCGAGGTAATTTGGTTGGAAGGGGGCTGCCAGGCAAGCGACGAGCATAAACTGATCGTCGACGTTGGGTTGGAACTTGGCGCACGGAACGTGCTGGTTGTTTCCCGCCATCGGGACCCTGCGGCTTCCGTAGATCAGTTCCGGGATATCTGTGAGCGAGCAGGTGACGGTATTCGAATTTGTCTGGAATTTGGGGAATTTACCAATATTAAGAATCTGGATGCTGCGCTGTCCTTCATCGAATCAGTCAATCACCCTACCGCAGGCATTCTAATAGACCTGATGCATATCAATCGGGCGGGTAATACGCTTCCGGATCTTGATTCCCCCTTATTCCCATATCTACAGGCGTGCGACTTTTACCAGGACTCGAGCAAAATGAGCGGGACAGATTATATTACGGCCGCTGTGGACGGTCGCTGCTGCCTTGGTGAGGGAGAAGCACGCTCGGAAGATCTTGAGCTAATATGTCAATCCGGAAAGGATGTCAGCCTTGAGATCAGGTCCAAAGACCTGCGGAACAGGTTTCCCGATCCTTTTGCTCGCGGCGAAGAGATTTTTAACCGCTGTAGCCGCGATAGATTTCAGTAACGATTTATCGCAGCCGCGCCCACTCCAGTGCCGCATCGCTTGCGGCCCATTGGATGCTGTTCTGTATTAGCTGACGGTAGTGAGTCGACGCGTATGCTTCAGGATCATCGCCGCCCTGCACGTAGGCAATAGGGCTGTTGCGATAATGCTTTACCCAGCCAACAACGTTAGAGCCATCCGGATGTTCCCAGCCTTCGTTGTTGAACATCATTCCGTCTTTAACCGCTTTGGTCGCTGAATAAAAATTGTCACGGGTAAAATCGTAGCTGCTGGTTAATAGTGGCTCAATGCTGTCTGTAAATACTTCGGAAAGGTACAGCTCATCAGTCATCTGGAATTCAGCCGGTAATCCACTGGTAATAGGGTGGTTTTCCAAAACACTGAGGGTGTGCTCAACCTTGTGCCTATAGCCGCTGTCCGGCCGACTTTCTCCCCTTAGCGTATCCGGTAGATAAAGAAACCGGCCGCCGATAATTTCCGCGTACTCTTGCCACGCAGGCCAGCCAGCAATAGCGTGGTGCATAAATACCATGCCTTTCCCTGATTCGAGAAGACTCATGAAACCTTTCTTATAGCCGTCAGTGGGTGTTTCCATTACCGGCCCGTCCTCGCCAAATTGAATGCCAGGCATGTCGTACATCACCAGAGCGTCATAGTTAGCGGCAAGTTCTGGGTTAAAGAATTCTCTGGCAGCGGGTTGTTCAACGTGGGTCCAATTCACATCGATATCATCAAACAGACCAAAAAATGCATCACGTTCGAACGGATGACCTTTGGTCACGAGCAAAATGTTTGGGGTAGTCATGGTGCAACCTCTTAGTAGGATGACTGAGCTGGTCAAACGGAGTAGTATAAAAGCAGATTGCCGACGCAAAAAACAGGCCCATGACCGAACCAAAGCCCCTTGAAGTCGCAGATAAGCGCGACAAGACATGGCAACAAACTAAAAGCGAGAACACTCGCGCTGCAATTTTAGAGGCCGCCCTGGCCTGCTTTTATGACTTGGGTTACGGAGCCACTACCACAGAGAAAGTCGCCAAACAGGCCGGGGTTTCTCGTGGCGCGATGTTGCATCATTTTCCATCCAGGCAGCATCTTGTTCTCGAAGCAGTCAGGCACATTCACTCCAAGCGATTGCAGATATTTAAAGAGCGGGAACTGAAAGTAAATGAGGGTGCCGAACATACCCGGATCAGTGAGGGTATTGATGCCTACTGGCAGCAACTCCAGTCCCCTTTGTTTACTGTCTTCCATGAGTTGAGCGTTGCTGCGAGAACCGATGATGATCTTCGGGAAGCCATGGCGCTAAACCATGAAAACCTGGACGAGTCATGGCGCAAGGTTGCCGAAAGTCTGTTTCCCGATCTGGCGCAATCCGAAGATTTTGAAACAGCTAACCTGCTGACAGTCTGTTTGCTTGAAGGTATGGTTAGTCGGGGCATCACGACCGGCAATATCCCGGATAAATTGATTCCCTTGCTTAAGCGTCAGCTAAGCGAGATGTTTGCCGATGTCAGGGACGTAGGCCGATCAACCGTCAAGATAGAAATGACAGATGAGTAATCTTGCAGAAGATGAACTTGCGATCAGGCATTTGGTGGCAGTCTATGCCGATGCCGTTAACCGACGGGACGAGGCTCTGTGGGCAAGTACCTGGGCTGACCACGGTATTTGGGACCTAATGGGTAATGAGATTACCGGTAAGAACGCAGTGGTGGATATGTGGAACAACGCGATGAATGGTTTCGAATTCGTCGTCCAGTTGGTTTACCAGGGCACGCTGGAAATCGATGGCGCCTCGGCCACCGGTAGGTGGTATCTCTCAGAACACCTTAGGCCCCGGGGTTCGAAAAGCGGCAGGTTCAACATTGGTACCTATGCTGATCAATACCAGCGTGTTGATGACAAATGGCTATTCGCGAGGCGAACTTACAACATTCTTTATAATGACGAAGGTAAAGGCGATATGAGCGGGATGGTAATTCCGCTGCCTGCCTAACACCGTCAATCTTGACTGTATATCTGCACCGCCTTAGTCTACCGGCGGCCCCTATTTGACAGGAATCATTGATCATGAGCGAACTATCTACCCAGCTATTCAGCCCTGAAAACCTGATCGACCCTTACCCGGCCTATAAAAAATTGCGGGACGAGGCGCCGGTCCACTTCATGCCGGAGATGAACCTCCATGTTGTCACGCGTTATGACCTGTTACGTGAGGCTATCAAGCGGACGGACGACTTTTCCTCAAAGTACGACCAGTTTCTCGGCGGCGCACAACAAATGATGTTCATGACGCTCTCGGAAGAGCAGCAAGCGGAAGCCATGGTTATCAATGAGCAAATGATCGAGATACCACCGACAATGTTGACCCTTGATGAGCCCGAACATACGCAGTACAGATCCTTGGTGTCAAAATTGTTTACCGTTTCGCAGGTCAGGAAAAGCGAAGACAGTGTCCGAGCCGTTATCAACAAAAATATTGCGGCGATGAAAGGAACAACGGCCGCAGACTTCATGGGCCTGTTTGCAGGCCCTGTTCCTCTGGAAATTATTTCCGACAGATTGGGCATTCCTGATGAGGACCGCGCGTTCTTCTATGAAGCCGCAGCCGCTGCAGCTGCTGGTCTGAAGATGGCCCCGGTGCCACCGGAAGTGCTGATACACAGGATGCAACTGGCTCTGGATCTGCAAAGACTTCTGATCAAGTTGATTGAAGCCCGTCGGGCTGAACCCAGGGAAGATATGATTACCATTCTGGCGAATTCAAAGCTGGAAGAAGTCGACCGCCAATTGACCCATGGCGAAATTTTGTCAGTCCTTAACCAGTTTTTGGTAGCCGGTCACGAAACTACGACCAGCACCTTTGGCTGGGGCATGTTGGCGCTCTGTGACAATCCCGCTATCCAGGAACAAATTCGTGGCGACGAGAAACGGGTTAAGACTTTCGTGGAGGAGGCCCTGAGGATTGAAGCACCGGTGCAGGGGCTACCCAGGCTTGTGTCAAGGGACACGGAATTAGGTGGCTACCCACTGAAAAAAGGCGACATGATGATGTTGCGTTACGGCGCTGCTAATCGTGATGAGCGACAGTTCTCGAACCCTGATGCTGTCGATGTTGATCGTGAGAAAGCTGGTATGCAGATGGCATTTGGCTCCGGCGTACATCACTGCATTGGGGCGCCCCTGGCAAGGCAGGAACTAAATATTGGGTTTTATGAGCTGGTAGAAAATTTTAGTGATTTCCAGTTGGACTCATCGGCGGGTCGCCCGGTAGCAGATCCCAGTTTCATACTGCGAGGGTTGCCACAATTGAACGTTAACTATCAACAGAGATCTTGAACATGACTGATGTTTCAGTAGCAGAAAAAGACGCATTTTTTGAGGAAGTAGGCAAAGCAAGTGCGGCGGCCGTCTGGAGTGCATGGGCTACCCAGAGTCAAAATGGACCAAGAGTTCGAATGGTGCACCCCACCTGGGAAGGTGATGTGCTTTGGCTGGCGACAGGCCCGAACACACCTAAAGCAAAGCAAATGGCAAGCAACCCATTGGTTGATGTTCAGTGGCAGGTTTCGCCGCCAAACTTCGTTCATATTATGTGTCGAGGCAGTGTGGAATTATTGATGGACGATGAAAGTCGGGCTCACGCTTGGGATGTACTCGACTATGACTTAAACGATTTTTTTCAGGGTGGCCCCACCGATCCGAACTATGTGGCCGTGAAACTAACCCCCACGCGGGTCGAATTATCAGAAATGTTCGGCTCAGTAAATCGGCGCATCTGGCGAGCCTGAAGAGGGGACGGGGGGATTAAATTCTAACCCCCTGCGTCCTGTTTAACCTTTAACTTTGCGATGCAAAGCCCGGCTGGTTGTTAACCTCCTGGATTCATAGACTGCGAGATAACCGAGAAACCTTCGGTAGCAGCCAAACGCTTTCCTACAACTGCCTGGTAGTCATCCGAGTTGTACCATGCTTTTGCTTTTTCAGTATTTTCAAACTTGATGACAACGGTCTGAGGACCTGGCGATGTGCCTTCTATAGATTCTGCGGCAACGTCAAAGGCGACGAGCTCTGCGCCGTGCGCCGCGAGTGTCGGTCCAGCGCCTGCGGAGTACTCCGCGTAAAGGTCCGGATCATTTACGGTGTATTGTGCGATAAAATAAGCCGCCATGTTTGCTCTCCTTTAATATGAATAATGATTAGGTTACTGACTAAAATTTCGACAGGTAGCGAGTGTGTCATAAATGGGAAATGAAGTCAGCGCCAACTTTGAACTCTTCAATAATGCCGCGTCTAACAACCAAAAGTTCATCGCCGATGAGTTGAAGTGGCTGCTAGTGCCCGGCTCGCGGGTGTTGGAAATCGGCAGTGGTTCAGGCCAGCATGCGGTGTATTTCGTAAATCACCTAAAAGAGGTCAACTGGCAACCAGCGGATAAGGAACCGTACTTTGGTGCCTTAGAACGAAACCTGAAAAGAATCTCACTTTCAGGGCTGGAAAAGCCGATTTACCTGGATGTTGCGAAGTTCGCTATTGCCGGGAAATTCGATGCGGTGTTTTGCGCCAACGTGATGCACATCATATCCGCAGACCTAATACCCAGTATAACGGCAGGAGCAGCTAATCTACTTGATGACGGTGGCCTGTTTATTCTTTACGGGCCCTATAAATACAGAGGCGCCTTTACCACAGAATCTAATGCAAAGTTTGATGAATGGCTAAAGGCCCGTGACGTGCGCAGTGGTATTCGCGACATTGAAGTTGTCCAGGCTGAGGCCGAGACACAACGGCTAGAACTGATTGAAGACATTCCGATGCCAGCCAACAACCGATTGCTGGTTTTTAGAAAGTTATCTGAAAATCACGATGTCAGTAATTCAGGTTTCTGAAAATTTTGTACCCGGTGCATAGTAACGCTGGTGCCAGATACCGGTTTCTGATTCACCATCAATGGGCATGCGCCAGCTTTTGAGCACACTTTTATCCAGCGGTAATCTGTATAAAGCGCGAGCCTGGTCGATCGTGTTTTGAACGTAAGCCTCCGCGGCATCTTCAGGCACGTATCTCTGTGCAATGCTTCTATAAAGATCACGCCAAGCGTCATCTTCGCCCAGGTCGTGTACCAATTCCGCCGTACCTTCGACAATCACCTTTCGGTACGGCAGTGCTTGCTCATCGATACAGAGTGCAACACGGGGATCATTGCGCAGGCAACCGAACCATTCTGACTGTGCTCTTGGTGTAAAACAGATGCTGCCTTCATGAAGCACAAACCAGATGGGTGTGACCAGTGGGCTTCCATCAGGTCGCACACAGGAAATTCGCATCAAAATGCCAGGTGTCTCTAGAAAAGATGTCTGCTCATAGCTGGTTAATTTGGGCATGGGATCTCCGTTTGTTGTCGGGCATTATAGCTATCCACTCCGCCTGAAGGTAAAGAACATGATTTCCGATAACGAAGTATTCGATCAGTTTATCAGCGAATGCCGGTGGGCTGTACTCACTACGCTGCGCCAAAGTGGTAGCCCGGTTTCTTCAGTCGTTGCCTATGCTCGTGATGGTGATGAGTTGGTGGTGAGTACGCCCGGCACAGCGTTCAAGAGTAAGACCCTTGAAAAAGACTGCCGCGCTAATCTGTGTGTTGTTCCCAATGCGGAACCGTTTAATTTCGTTTCGATAGAGGGGGATGTGACGGTCGAAAAGGAGAACCTGGTGCGTAATACGCGATTGGTGTTCGACAATATACGTAACACCGGGTTTGATGAGCCAGAGGACTTTGAGGGCTGGCTGGAAAGTCAACAGCGGGTCATTCTGAGGATTAAACCTACTCGCGTTTATGGCGTGATCAGGTAATGACTTTTAACTCCGGTGCGATTTTCTGGTTGGGTCGGGCTTGTTTTTACGGAGATTAGATTCAGGCAGGTCTGTTCCGAGACGCTGAATACTTGCAGCAAGAAGTTGCGGGCACACCAGCTTTTGGGCTAGCTTAGGCATGCGACCAAAGGAATGATTAGCAATGCATGGGATGATAATTGACTGGATAAGCCATAACGCTCATAACCAGCGCGATAGTATCGCGATGATCGAGTTGCCGTCCGGCCGCACACAGACGTACGGGCAAATGCATGATCGAGTGGGCAGGGTAGCGGCATGGCTTCAGTCCCTGGGTGTTAGAAGGGGTGACCGGGTTGGTGTGCTGGCGCTTAACTCCAGCGATACGATGGATATTCTCTTTGCGACATGGCGCATCGGTGCGGTGCACTTGGCGCTTAATTTTCGGCTCACCGCGGGTGAGCTTGATTACATCATCGGTAATGCAGAGCCTGATGTGCTTATCTATGACCGAGAGCTTCAGGATACTGTTGACGCGTTAACCGTGTCGATAACACATGTTGTTGAAACTAGTGGTGTGGGAGAAGAGTCTGCGTTTGAAGCTGCGATCGCGGATCAAGCACCCATAAACAAGATGGTTGAACTAATCCCGGATGATCAGTGCATGTTAATGTATTCATCAGGTACAACAGGATTACCCAAAGGCGTCATTATTACCCATGGAATGATGCTTTTTGCGCAGTACAACCTTGCAAGCATGCACTGTTCCCAAGATATGGTCAGCCTTGCCGTCATGCCGCTATTTCATATTGGCGGGTTGCAGGTGTTTACCTGTCCGGCTTTGTTTTCAGGTGGTACCGCGGTTATTACCCGTTCATTCGATCCCGGCGAAACCCTGGATGTGATGAGCGATCCAGATATACGGGTCACTCATTTTCTTGGCGTACCCGCGATTTTTAATGCTCTTCGCGATCATCCTAAAAACAGGGGTGCCGATTTTTCAAGTCTAAAAGTTTGCCTGGCCGGTGCCGAGACTGTACCCGAGGCACTGGTTAACTGGTGGTACAAACGCGGTGTTGTGATTCAGGAAGGGTACGGCATGACTGAAAACACGGCGAGTTGTTGCGTGCTGGGTTACGATGATGTGCCAACGAAGGTGGGTTCAGCGGGTAAAGCACTGAAACACACTCAGCTTAAAATCATGAAGGAAGACGGTTCCGAAGCCGCACCTGGTGAATCCGGTGAAATCTGGACCAGGGGCCCTATTGTGACGCCTGGATACTGGCGACGGCCAGATGCTAACGAAGAAACCTTTGTCGATGGCTGGCTTAGAACAGGTGACATTGGTTCCTGCGACGGAGAAGGATTTGTTTATGTGGAGGATCGCCTCAAAGACATGTATATCTCGGGCGGGGAAAATGTATACCCTGCCGAGATAGAAAATGTGTTGTATGAACTGGCAGAGATTCGTGAGGTGGCGGTCATTGGTGTGCCTGACGAAAGATGGGGTGAAATCGGTTGTGTCGTGGTGGCCTTGCAGGAACAAGCCACGCTGTCTGCTGAGGCAATTTTTGAACACTGCAGGCCAAAAATGGCTCGGTTCAAACAACCAGGGCATGTGGTGTATGTTGATGAATTGCCGCGCAATGCTACCGGTAAAGTTTTGAAGTTTGAGTTGCGTAAATCAATCAAGGTATAACTGTTAATAACCATCAGAACCAGAGGAGCAAGATATGTCGGGCGTACTTGAAACCGCTTATGAGCAAATGCAGGGCAGAGTAGGTGAACAAACCTCCCAGAGTGAATGGTTCGAGGTCACACAGGATCGAATCAACGACTACGCGGATGTGTCGATGGACCACCAGTGGATACATGTGGATGTTGATCGTGCGAACAAGGAGAGCCCGTTTGGTGCCCCCATTGCGCATGGTAATCTTACCCTGGCGATTATGGGGCATTTGCCTATGGCATCCGTTGCAGAGGGTCCAAAGCTTGAAGGTCAAAAGCTGGGTATTAATTATGGCTTTGACCGCATCAGGTTTCCTTCGCCCGTGCCTGTTGGAACCAGGATTCGTGCGACCAGCACGTTGAAAAGGGTTGAGATTAAAGGTGGTATGCTAGAGACGATGAATGAGGTTGTCGTTGAGGCGCAAGGGACTGAAAAACCCGTCTGTGTGGCCGAAAGCCTGGGACGAATGGTGTTCTGAGGTGGTTATGGCAAATCACATAAAACCATATTATGGTTAAACTAACTTCACAACGAAGGGTTAGCATATGAGTATAGTAAGCGAACTTCTTGATCAAAAAGGGCGAAACGTCTGGACGATCAGCGCAGACAGCAGTGTTTACGACGCGGTTGTACTGATGTCGGAAATGAACATTGGTGCACTGATAGTCACTAGCGATAGCTCTAAGCTCGCGGGCATTATTTCCGAGCGTGACTATGCGAGGAGTGTCGTTATAAATGACAAATCCAGTAAGGCCACCCTGGTGTCCGAGATCATGACAGAGGAAGTAGTGTCCGCCAAAGAAAGTACGCTTCTGGACCGTTGTATGAGTCTTATGGCTCAGAAAAAAATCCGTCACCTGCCCATTGTCGACCGACAAGGACCGGTCGGAATGATTACTGTCGGCGATATCATGAAGACCATCATTGAAGAGCAATCAATGACGATCGAGGAGTTGGAAACCTTCATGTTTGTTGATGAAGGCGGCGAAGGCTGAGCGAGCCGTCTGCCCATCTCCTCATTTTTTGAGTACCGGCTCGATAATTAGCAGTAACAATAGAGATGTAGAAGACCTGGCGGAAACCATAGAGGTTGAAAACGCCCTTAAAATATATATAAAACAATGTATTATGATTATCACGTAATGTTATTTATAGAATATGGACGGGTGACATCAGCGATAAGGATTAGTCAGGCACAGACAACAACGACCGTTGATGGCATACAATCTGAATGTTACATCCCAACATTCATTTGTGGCCAACCCCGCAAATTGACCAGTTTCTCAAGTTCTGGAGGGCGGTAGGAGGGTTCGCCTTCGTAGCGCTCCTTGACGCTTGGATGAATAAGCGTGTCGATGTCTTGCTGTTCAATAGGACGGTCCAGGCGCGCCTTGAAGCGAAACAACTTGCGCCTGGATTCATGTAACCGCGCGCCACTGCCATCTGAAAGCGCCGCTTTTAAATGCGGCTCCAGGATCAGATCTGCCGCGAGAGCCTCGTCTATCATCCATCCAAGTGCGGTATCAGCAACTGACTTGCCGTCCTTATCTGGCGGATATGAACCACCAATATCAGCATGCGCCCCACAGAACCAAACCTGCTTCAGATTGACGCCTGCTCTTGGGAGCCAGATGGTCGGATTAAAGTCCACGCGTTTTTCATCAATAGCCAACCCATGTCGGGCAAACTTCACATTTCCACCCATTTTTGTATCGTAAAACTCATCGTTGCCATCGAGTAAACCCATCAGGCTAATGGGGATGCCCAGCGCGCCTACTGTATCCCATACCCCAACAAAGTGAACATTTCTGGATGGATGGCAGTGAAAATGTCGAAAGTCTTTCGCGTTTTCACCCTCGGGATGGTTCTTGGCTGCGGGGCTCTTATAAATTCCCCAGGCCCGACTAATCAGGTTAGCGTCGTTGCGTTTTACGATACCGCAATTGTTCAGCAGGCCACATAATGCCCGGACGGTGTAAGCACCGCGGCTAAAGCCAAACAGGTAAATTCGATCACCGGGCGCGTAGTTTTGGACTATGTACCGGTATCCGTCGAGAATATTCTTGTGAATGCCTCGGCCGGTGGTACCGGCGATGATACCGCTGTGATACGAGCCAAGGCCCCAGTCATAAAATACATGCTGTTTCTTTTTACCCTTGCCGGGTGCTATCGACCTTGCGAGCTTAAGGACATTGCTCGGAAAATTTTTTTCGATGTCATCCTCGGGCCGGTTCCAGGTTCCATCTGCACATATGACAATATTTGCCATCCTCGCTGCCCCCTACGTTGTCGGTGATTGACCTTATGTTAAAACGTATAACCTTCCAGGAATAGCAAGTGAGACAGACGGCGTTATGCCTAACTCCAGTGGCTTTCAAGCTGCCAGATAGATGACGTGACATGTATCAGAACCACTGCCAGAGCGATGCCTGATGCTGCAAACACCAGAGCACCTTCAGCGTGAAAAATCTCTACAAGATAACCATTCAGCAGCGATCCGAACAGGCCAGCACCCATAAAAGAAAGCGAAAAGAACGCCATGATACGGGCTCGTTGTTCTGCCGGAGCCTGTTCCTGCATGATGCTGCGAGACATGATCATGACAAACCCACCACTTGCCCCCCAGAGGAACACGATGAAGATGAGTTCGGCAAAACTTCGCGCAAAGGCAGCACAACCGAGCAGAAAGCCAGCTACTGCCAGTGACACTAGTAGGGCGCGTCCTGGCCTTTTAACCCCGCCTATCCTCAATAGCGTCATAGAACTGAGGAACAAGCCCACTGCATTGGCGATATTCATCCATGCGAGCTCTGACGAGGTACCTTCATGGTTTTGCCGAATAAGCAGCGGTAGGGTCACAATGTATGAGCCCATCAGAAACAATCCCATGGCAAGGTTCTGTAAAGTCACGGTGAGCAGTGCGGGGGTCGACCTGACAGTGGTGAATCCCTCAATGATTGAGTCGACAATATGTCGGGTGAACCCGATATCCAAACGACTGGTCGACTCGTCTACCTGTAGGACGGCAAACGCGATAACGCCAAGCGTCAGGATGATGCTTTGGGTGCAGAGTACTGTCGTAGCGCCAAGTTGATCAGCCTTGGCTGCGACCATGAAACCCAGTATTTGGATACCAAACTGAATCATGCTGACCTTGATCACCAGTTTCTGCACTTTACCTTCAGCAAGTTTGGCCAGGAGTCCATCCCGTGCCGGTGTTACCAGTGCCTGCGCAGTTCCCATCCAGAGTGCAAACAGGATAACTGTCTGAAAGCTAAGATGACCTGAAACTATAATGAGTGTTAATCCTATTGGCCCGAGCGCCGCGGCAGATTGGCCTACGATGGCAATTAATCGGCCACCATACCGGTCAGCAAGGCTGCCACCGATCAGGATAAAAATAAGTGAAGGCAGAAGCAGGGCCATCTGGGCGACGCCAACCCGGGTCGGTGATTCATTGAGTTGAATCGTAATCAGCCAGGCGAACACGACCATCTGGATAGCAAAGGCGAGGTACCAGGTGCTGTTGGCTAAAAGATAAAGGTTGAGTCCGTTCGGTCTAAACACTGCTTTTCCAGATGAGGAACGCGCGTAATAAGGTTGTGAAGAAACTGGCGCGAGACTATTGAATATGTCGCAAGCTGAAGGTGCTCGCAAGTGTATTCTCGTTGTTGATACTTGGTGATGTCGCCGTTCGAAATAGTGTAATGTGATGAAATGACAGAACCAATGCAACGCTTATCCCGCTTCAAGCTGTTCTGTTACGGCGTCACGGATATGCCACTGCATTTTGCGTTAACGCCGGTTCTGATTTTCGTTCCCAATTATTACACATCTGAAATGGGCATTAGCCTGATCCTGGTTGGAAATATGTTGTTGCTTGCCCGGGTCATGGATGTTTTTACAGATCCACTAGTCGGTTATTGGAGTGATCGAACCCGGTCTCGATGGGGAAGGCGAAGGCCGTGGATTGTAGTGGGGATGCCAATCCTTACGTTGAGCTTTTACTTTCTTTTTTTACCGTCGGGCAAGGTGGGCGCGGGTTATTTGTTCGCGTGCATTATGGGTCTGTATTTAGCGTTAACAATGATCTTGATTCCTTATTACTCGTGGGCGGCGGAGCTGTCAGACGATTATAGTGAAAGATCGCGAATAACCGGCTGGAGGTCTGCGATAGGTATCGTGGGTAACATCGCCGCGCAGGGAGTCCCGATTTTGTTTCTGGTGCTGTTTAATTATGGTGGGGACGAAGCGGTGATGACCATCCTGGGTGTCATGATGGTCATCCTGCTGCCGTTATGCGTATTAGTCACGGTTACGCAAGTGCCGGAAACGCGGAACTATGTCAGTTCAACGACACCCATTGCCAAAGGCTTCCGGCTAATGTGGCGTAATGGCCCATTTAAGAGGCTTATTTCAGCCCTGATGATCGGCTCGACGGCCTTTAATATCACGACCCCGCTTTACGCTTTTTTTGTGGGTTATGTACTAGGTGCGCCAAAGATGACTGTGGTGATGCTCGCCTTTTTTTATACCTTTAACTTAATAGGTATCCCATTTTGGGTCTGGTTGTCTGATCATATTGGAAAGCATCGTGCCTATGCGGCGAGTTTTATTCTGATTGGGTGTGCGCACCCGCTTTATATCTTTCATGGTTGGGGTGATTTTTGGTGGATGATTCCAATATCAATAGTCTCCGGGTTTGCAGGGGGTGCTTTCGCTGCGCTGCCCAATTCGATGAAAGCTGACGTTATAGACCTTGATACCATGTTAAGTGGGGATAATCGTAGCGCATCTTTTTTTGCAACCTGGTCGTTCACGGCGAAAATGTCGGCGGCTGTGGGTGGCTGGATCGCGTTGAACGTTCTTGGAATAATCGGGTTTAATCCGCAACTCGGTGCTGGCAATAGCGAGGAACACATGCTTGGGCTCAGGATCCTTTTTACGATTCCGCCGGCCATTTTGTTTTTTACCGCAGCTGCAATCGTGTGGAATTATCCTATTACAGCCGAACGGCACACACGCATGAGAGCTACTATCTCAAGACGGAACGCTCGGCGACTTGCTAAAGTCACCGCTAACCCGGCCAGTTGAACTGAGGTATCGAGAAAATGAAAAGATTATCTTTCCTGTTTATCGCGCTCCTGCTTTTTGGTGGCGAACTGAAAGCCGCCGACCCGTCGATTGATGAATTGCTGGATGGATTTCATTCGGCCGCCGCAAGTTCCAACTTTGATGATTATTTTTCCCACTTCTCGTCTAACGGTTACTTTCTTGGTACTGATGCGACAGAGCGCTGGACGGTTGAAGAGTTCAAGCATTACGCACGCCCGGCTTTTGATGCGGGTAGAGGTTGGCGCTATCTCGTTCAGAGTCGAAATCTTGAGTCAGTATCCGGCCTTGACGTTGTTTGGTTCGACGAGATCTTGACGAATGCCAGGTTGGGCAAGTGCCGTGGTACTGGTGTTATTGTCAAGGAAAATGGTGATTGGAAGATCGCACAGTACAGTTTGACCCTGTTGATACCCAATGATATCGCGGTCTCTGTGGGTATGCAGTCTATGCAGGCAGATGCACTGGTGGCGCCTTCACCCTAGCAGTTATACTTGGCTCAGGGATAGCCTAAAAAAAGGAGGAACAGTGTCAGAAATTAGAGAAGTCGAAAGTTGGCCCGAACAGGAAACAAGAGGGCATACGATCCCGGGATCCCGTTATACCTCAGAAGAGTTTTTTCAACAGGAATGGGATGGCATGTGGACCAAGGTCTGGCTGCTTCTTGGCCGGGAAGCTGAACTGCCAGAGCCAGGTGACTGGCAAATGGAAGAAGTCGGGCCCGAAGAAATTCTGATGGTCAGGCAGAAAGAAGGGGGCGTAAAGGCATTCTATAACGTATGCCAGCATCGAGGTAATCCGTTGGTTTCAGAATCCAAAGGTACTGTTCTGAGACGTTTCGTCTGCAAATATCATAGTTGGGCTTTCCTGCCCGACGGCACGCTCAATTTTGCACCCGACAAAGAAGACTTCCCTGAAGGTAACCCCTGCAACAAAGTCACGTTGGAAGAAGTGCGCTGCGAGACGTTTGCGGGCTTTATCTGGATCAACATGGACCCGGACTGCATTAGCCTGCAAAAATTCCTTGGGCCAATCTGGGACGACTGGGAAGCGCGAAACATTGATACGTGGCATCGAACAATGGCAAATTCCATGTGGCTGCCCTGCAACTGGAAAGTAGTGCTAGATAATTTTAATGAGTCTTACCATGTGCCGACGGTGCATCAGGGAGCGACGCCCGATACCAACAGAAAAGCTATCCGTGGCAACATTGATACCTATTTCAAGGAAACGCGCTTCGACCTTTCAGATGAAGGTCATAATCGAATGGTCATGAAGGGTGGTTTCGGTGTTGGCCAGACAGATGCGGACGGCTGCATTATCGATCCGCTTGCGAGCGAGTTGCGCTATTGGGATATAGATCCGTCAGATTTCAAGGGTCGCCCCGAGGAAACACGTGAAGCATTACAGCAGGCGAAACGCCGTCTTGGTCCTGATCGCGGATTCTCGCACTACGATAAGATTCCTGACGAGCAGTTTACAGATGCTTTTCATTACACACTGTTCCCCAATTTCGCTGTGTCAGTATGGGCCGATGGCTTTCATTTTCTGCGTGCGCGCCCTCATAGGAGTGACCCGGAGCAGTGTCTGTTTGATAACTGGTGGTACGCAAGTCCGGCGTCGGTACAGAATGTAAATGCAAGGAGGGGAGCAAACACCGGTGCTGGTGCGGAGCTGACGATGCTGGAATATGGTGCAGATGTGTCAATCGGTCCTGGGATCGAAGATGATGTGCGAGTATTTGTAACCCAGCAGAGAGGGTTCAGGTCGCGGGGTTTCAAAGGTGTCTATTTGTCTAATCAGGAGAAGCGCATTCGCCGCTACCATGAGCTGATCGACGACTATATTGAGGGGCGGGAACCTAAAGGGTAACGTTCTACGCAAGATACGCTTGCCGAGAGAACGAGAGAAAATCTAGGGGTATAGTTAAAAGGGCGAAGACCTTGTAAGTTAAGAAGGCACAGTTTGTCCGGGGATAGGGATGTCTGTGCTGACCTTGGTTATTCCGGTACTTGACCTTCGATCTGTAGCCTATGAATAAGCCGCGGGTCATCACCGTGATCGTGTACCGCATAGTGCAGTACTGCACGGTTATCCCACATGAGCAAATCACCTACCTGCCAGCGATGACGAGCCTGATACTCCGGTCTTGTACTGTGGTCGAACAGTGTTTCAAGTAATCCCTGGCTTTCGCGTCGACTCCATCCGGTGAATTTTTGCGTGAAGGCGCGGCAGACGTACAGCGCTTTTTCGCCGGTTTCATCGTGGGTTCGAATCACTGGATGGGTTGCTCGAGGGGATTTAGATGCGTCTGCGTTATAGAGGGCAGCAAGGTCGGCAGCCGTATGTTCTGCGGTCATATCATTCAGGGTTCTTTTCAGCCCTTCGGATAGCTCTTCGCAGGCAATGACCTGGTTGGAGAAAGCGGTGTCTCCGCCGATCTCTGGCGCTTCCAGCGCATAGAGCATAGTGAGTTTCGGCGGTGCCGGGTTGAAAGTCATGTCAGAATGCCAGTGCTGGTTTACATCCCGCTTCTTCCCGGCATTTTTCAGCTCAATCAGGCCGGGGTAGTTCTTCATGCCCGCGTAAGGGTGCCTAACCAGTTGACCCCATTGCGCACCGAACGCCATGTGCTGTTCTGGGGTAAGTGTCTGGCCAGGAAACGCAAGTACACGGTGCTGCAGGAACAGGCGATTAATTTCTTGCCATTGATTGTCACCTAACCGGGTGACGTCGACGCCGAGTATATTGGCGCCCAGTGGTGCTGACATCGGAATGACTTGCATGGCTTTAATATCGTCAGATGGGTGATTCAAGTATAGCGTTAACCCCGCCCCGGCGCTTTGCCGCGACGACCACTATTCTTAACGCTGCGATTACTTGACGACTGAAGCGATATCTTCAATAAACAGGTCCAGGGTATCAAGCTTCTTCTGGTTACAGTCCGGACCCAGCGTGAAATCGGGGACAATCAATTCATTAACGCCGGCGTCTGCGTAGCCGGCAATAACATCCCGAAGTTCTGAAACCGTCCCTGCAATTTTGGGCGGTTTGTCTGTGCTGTCACGCATTTTCTTTGCGAAGGCTTCGTCCTCTGTCACAAATAACAGCGCCACGGCAGATCGTTGAATCTCTGCGGGATCGCGCCCAAGCGTCTCGCAGTGCTGGTCCAGAACGGCCATTTTCTGGGTTAGCAACTCGACATTACCCCAGACATTCCATTCGTCTGCGTACTGAGCAGTAATCCTCAGGGTGACTTTTTCCCCGCCACCCCCAATCAGCAGCGGTAATGTATCTTGTTTTGGCTTTGGGACCAGCGGTGCATCGTTAAGAGCATAGTATTTTCCTTTAAAGTTCGCGGATTCTTCATTGAATAGTGACTTTATGACCTGGCAGGCTTCTTCAAGCCTTTGAAGCCGCCCGGCAACGGTGTCAAATTCAATGCCGTATTTCTGGTGCTCATTCTCCTGCCAGCCGGACCCCAGGCCAAGCACGAGGCGGCCATCGCTGATGTGATCAACGGTTGCCGCCATCTTTGCCAGTACAGCAGGGTGCCTGTAAGTGTTACCGGTAACCAGTGTACCCAGCCGAATACGAGGGATACTGGCGGCCAGCGCCGCAAGTGTCGTCCATGCCTCTGGTAGTGGCGCGCTGGTATCTTCCGCGTTGGGCATAAAATGGTCAGCCAGCCAGATACCGTCCCAGCCTGATTGCTCGACGTGATTGCCTAACTGCTTCATGACATCAAAGGACTGATTGGGTTGTGGCCAAAAACTGAATCTCATTGCATAGTTTCCTGTAGAAGTGCGCGTATTTATCGTCGATGGTCAGCGTCACGCTCGAGTTGTTGCCTAATAATGGCGGCAGTTTACAGTCAGCCGAGTATCATTTTAGGCCAAAACCCAGGTTTTTGCTGGTGCGGGTCCATTAACCGCTGCAATAATGAAGTATAAGCTAGCAGCAGTAGCTTCCGATCTCCATTATGCTGTGCCCATACCCTAACAGAGGTGAGCAACATGTCGGATTTTGATGTGGTAATTAGAAATGGATCCCTGGTGGATGGTACTGGTAGCGAGCCAGTAACGGGCGATATAGCGATACTTGATGGCAAGATCGCTCAGGTCGGGATAGTAGCGGGAATCGGTCGTGAGGAAATTGACGCTTCAAACCTGGCAGTTGCGCCCGGGTTCATCGACATTCACACCCATTTTGACCCGCAGCTATGCTGGGACTCTCACGCAACGCCTTCTATAGAGCATGGTATTACAACGGTCGTAACCGGCAACTGTTCTTTAAGCCTGGCCCCAATCAGGGACCGCGCAGCAGCCGATAAAATCGTCAGCATGTTCGGCGTCATTGAAGATATTAAGCAACGTACCTTCGATGAAGCTGTACCATTTACCTGGAACAGCTTTCCTGAATACCTGGATCACATTCGTCCCAAGCTTGGTATTAACGTCGGTGCGTTAATCGGACATTCCGCGATTCGCCTGTTTGTGATGGGTGCTGCTAGTCAGGAACGTGCGGCGGAGCCCGAAGAAATTGAAGCGATGTGCGAACTCGTGGAGGAGTCTATGGCGGCAGGAGCGCTCGGCATTTCCAGTTCCTACGTCGATATGGATGAAAATGGCAACCCAGTCCCGAGCCAGTACGCGGATATCCATGAAAAAATTGCTCTGGCCAAGGCGATGGCCAAGAGTGGTCGTGGTATCTGGCAGATTGTGCCGTTTTTTCCGGACCTCAATCGCGAGTTGGACAATATTAGAGAGCTGGGTGACATCAGCCTTGCGGCAGGCATTCCATGCAGCCTGCAACCTGTGCTTAGTTCGCCGACTTCGCCGCATGCTGAGGAAATTATAGCGGCCCTTGAGGGACAGAGGGACCGAGGTGCAAGGGTATATGGCCAGGTAATGCCACGCTGCTTTGACCTGAACATGCGCCTTTCTGAAACCAGCATGCTGCTGTTTGCACTACCGCAGTGGAAATCGATCATGGACCTGCCCGCCAGCGAACGGTTGGCGAAGTTCAGTGACCCCGCGGCAAGGGACCTACTTGTTAGCGAAATGAAAAACGCAGCGGGTATGAGTGGTGCATTGCCATTTCTCACTGTCGGAGATGTTCATTCAAAGGCCAACGAGGTATATAAAGGCAAATACCTTGCCGAGATAGCTGAAAGCGAAGGAAAAGAAATTGGCGACGTTATCCTGGACATCGCAATCGCAGATAAGCTCGAAACGGAATTTCAGTTAAAGAATGTTATTAATGCGGACAAAGCGGCTGTTGCCGAACTGATTAACCACCCGCTCTGTCATTTTGGTGCCTCAGATGCGGGTGCGCACATTACCCAGTTCTGCGGTACAGGAGACACCACGCATCTGCTTGAGCATTACGTGCGTGAAACCGGGCATATGACGCTGGAGCGAGCAGTTCATAGAATGACGGGCGAAGTGGCCGCAGACTGGGGTTTCTCTGACCGCGGTACGCTAGCGGTTGGAATGGCAGCGGATATTGTGGTTTTCGATCCAGATGCCGTGACCGTCGGCCTGGAACAGTTTGTTGATGACTTCCCTGGTGAAGCCCGTCGTTATGTTCGTCGCTCAAGTGGTTACCACAGTGTGTTTGTTAATGGTGAACTCGCCTACGATACTGATGGTTATACAGACAACCTTGCGGGACGCATTGTATAAAACAGGTAAGACAGATAAGACAGGTAAGACAGGTAAGACAGGACAGCCGAAACCTTCAATGAGTCGATGAACCGGTTGTGCCTGTAATGCGATAATCGTTGATCGAAACAGAACTATTTTTAATTTAACAGGGTAACTAAATGAGAGTTGGATTAGCATTTGCAAGTAGCGTCAGTATTGATGGGCCTTCCACGGCAGAGATTTGTAAAAGAGCGGAGCAGGCCGGGTTTGAATCTGTCTGGGGTGGTGAACATGTCATCCGGCCCGACGATATTGAGTCACCGTATCCTTACACGAAAGACGGCAAGATACCGATGGAACCGGATACTCCGCTGCCAGATCCACTCATCTGGTTGGCTTACGCGGCTGCTGTCGCACCGAGCCTTCGGCTTGGGACCTGCATTCTGATCGTCCCCCAAAGGAACCCACTGATCCTGGCCAAGGAACTCGCTACACTCGATCAACTCTCAGGTGGAAAGGTAGAACTTGGGTTGGGTGTCGGCTGGATGAAAGAAGAGTTTGATGCGCTGGGCGTTCCCTGGGAACGACGCGGCGCAAGAAATGATGAGTACATAGAGGCGATGCGAGCACTCTGGGCCGGCCCTCACGCTGAATACCACGGCGAGTTTGTCGACTTCCCTAAAGTGACTTCCAGCCCCAGGCCCGTCAACGGTAACATTCCGATATTGGTGGGCGGTGACACAGATGTCGCTATTCGACGGGCTGTAAAACTGGCCGATGGCTACTTCCCAGGTGAAGGCGATGCGGAACGATTGGGCTCGTTGCTGGGCCGGGTTAAGACAGCCTGCGATAAAGCGGGTAGGGACTACAGTACACTTGAGATCAACACGATGTTTGGCGCACAGATGGCTGACCCTGAAAAGGGTATCGAGGAGCTAAGAGCGCTAGGTATTGGCAGAATTATGCTGCCAGCGTTCTTCTTTGCCGGCCCCGGAGGCCTGGACCGGTTAAGCGAGTTTGGCGAAAAATACATCCCGATGACAAAGGATTAGTCCGGCGTCTGGACGCCACTCCTTTGATTGCAGCGCCGTTCCCGTCATCTCGACGGGAACGGCGAAGCCACCGCTCCAGATCGTCATCTCGATCGCCTCAAACCATCATCTCGACCGCCTCAGACCGTCATCTCTCATCCCGATACATCATCTCGACCATCTCAAACCGTCATCTGGACCGGAGTGGAGAGATCTCCTGCTCGCGAAACTCTCCCCAACAACCATAAACCTGCGATAATCCGCTAATGCAACTCGATCAGATAATCACCCAAGTCTCCAACGACCGTTTCACAGCCATCGCCCTGCCACTATTCGTTCTGGCCATCGTAGTCGAGGCTCTAATTTCCCATCGTCAGCAGCGCAACCTTTACGCCGCCAAAGATTTCGGCATTTCCATGATCATGCTGGTACTTTCATCCTTCGTTGATTTCCTGCCAAAACTTGCAGCTTTCATTACCTTCGCATACTTGCACGAACTCTCGCCATTGCGTGACGTAGTTCAACGACAATGGTGGTCATGGCTCCTGCTGTTTTTTCTGGATGATTTCGTTTACTACTGGTTTCATCGCGCTAATCACGAGGTGCGGATTTTCTGGGCCGGCCATGTGCCTCATCATTCCTCCGTGAAGCTCAATTTTGGAACAGCATTGCGCCAGGGAGTGGGGGAGCGGGTGCACAAGTACCTTTTCTGGCTTCCGCTACCGTTACTGGGGTTTGATCCGCTGATGATCTTCACGGTTATTTCTCTTAACCTGGTTTATCAGTTCTGGGTGCATACTGAACTGGTAAGAAAGTTACCTGGCGTTATTGAGTGGCTGTTTAATACCCCGTCACATCACCGTGTTCACCATGCGTCTAACATTCGTTACCTGGATCGCAACCATGCCGGAGTGTTGATCATCTGGGACAGGATCTTTGGCACTTTTTCCGAGGAACTCGATGCAGAGCCTGTGGAATATGGGCTGACCAAGAATATCAACACTTTCAATCCGGCGGCTGTAGCCGTTGGTGAATACCTGAATCTGTGGCGCGATATTAGCGCTGCTGAGAAGCCAGCGGATAAACTCCGCTACCTCTTTCTAGCGCCGGGTTGGCATCACGATGGGGAAGATCGTCGTTCAAACAATCTGAGGGCGAGCCGCTAAATTGAGTTTTCAAGATTCTGGTGCAATGATGGCAATGACAGGTAACGCACGGGGAAAAATGAAAAAACATTGGCATGTTATGACGCTCATTGTTTTTGTTGCGATGAGCGTCGGGTGTGAAAATAGTGAGCATGACGCACTCGTAGGGGCTCCCGAAAAGATACCCGCGATTTCTGCACCAGACCCGGAAATGATGCGGCTCTGGATCGATAGTTGCGCACTTTGTCATGTGACGGGGGCAGGTGGGGCGCCGGTGGCTGGCAAAGTCGATGATTGGGCTGAACGTTTAGAGCAGGGTAATGAGATGCTCCTTCAACATACCATAGAGGGGTACAACAATATGCCGCCACTAGGGTATTGCATGGCGTGCGAGAGGGATGATTTTGCGGCGTTGATTGAATTGATGACAGTGGGCTCGCCATGAGAAACGTGACGCGTAGAAGGTTTCTGGCAAGCAGTGTGTTAGCTGCGTTGTATGGCGTTTCCGGTGCAGGAGCGGCGCAACCTTCCGGACGTCAAGCAACGCCTTGGCGTAACTGGTCGGGTAGCGTCGTAGCGAACCCGGCAGGAAGGTTTTCCCCTTCCAGTGAGCATGAACTTGCAGATTTTCTTGCCTCTACGCGTGGTCAAATTAGGCCGGTCGGTTCGGGGCATTCGTTCTCACCTTTGGTTCCCACAGAAGGCCACCTTCTTGTTCTGGATCAGCTGACGGGTCTTTTGAGCCATGACAGTTCGGCATACACCGCAAGTTTTGCAGCGGGGACTCGCCTGAGTGATATGGGAGCGCCTTTAGCTCGAATCGGGCAGGCAGCCATTAATCTGCCGGATATCGATCGTCAGACTCTGGCGGGAGCAACGTCAACTGCGACTCACGGAACCGGTATCGACTTTAAATGCTTGTCCGGGTATATCTCAGAATTGAGATTGATTTCGCCGAGTGGTGAGGTCCATGACCTGGTTAATCGCTCGGAGTCCGGGATGTTCGATGCGGCGCGAGTTGGGCTGGGTGCACTGGGTATCGTGACGCGGATAACAATGCAGAACACCCTGCGTTATCGTTTAAAACAAACGAGTTGGGTAGACAAAACTACCGATTTACTCAAGGACTTTGATCGGCAGGCATCAATACATCGCCATTTTGAGTTGTTTCCGCTTGTTCATTCGGAATATTCAATGGCACTGGCCACGGATGAAACTAAAGATGCCATAAACAACCCTCCACAATCACCGGAGGAAGAGGCCGGGTTCGATCTTATTATGCAGGGATGGATGAAGGTGCCGCCGGGCGTTCGCGGCCCCCTTGTCAATGCGTTGGCAGAACAAATTGAGCCCAGTGAAATAGTTGATGAATCCTATAAGATTCTCACTAATGTCAGGAATACCCGTTTCAATGAAATGGAATATTCGGTGCCCCTTCACAACGGTGCCGCTTGCCTTCAGGAAATTTTGCAAACAATTACGGAACAAAAAATAGATGTTGTGTTCCCGCTTGAATATCGCTACGTGTCGCGCGACGACACGATGCTTTCCATGAGTTCAGGCGACGAAGATCATGCAGCGATTTCCATTCATCGAATAGCATCGGCGGATTACCGGCCCTATTTTGATGTCATTGAACCTATTTTTTGGAAGTACGGGGGGCGCCCGCATTGGGGTAAGGTTCATAGCCTCGGCGCGTTCCAATTAAGTCAGTTGTATCCGCGTTTTGAAGAGTTTAGGTCGATTCGCCAGCAACTGGACCCCCAGGGAAGAATGCTCAACGACCATCTTCGAAAGATATTCGGCGTAGGTGGTTAGGATGAAAAGACGCTCGGTGCTACTAGGTGCGGTCGGTGGCATTGCAACGGCAGGCGCCGGCACGCTTCTATGGAGACCTAGAGACACAGGCGCGCCACATGACGCATATTTTTCGGCCCTGAATGACCTGCTAAAACGGGAGGGCTCCGGTATTCCCGTGATGATGTTGGACCTGGATCGAATCAATACCAATATCGATCTCATCACTGAATCAGTGGGAGCGGATAAGACTTATCGGGTCGTGGTGAAATCTCTGCCGTCGGTGCCTCTGCTCAGGCATGTGATGAATCGCGCAAAGACGAATTCACTAATGGTTTTTCACCAACCCTTTCTGAACGAAATTGCCAAAGAGTTTCCATACGCAGATTCTCTGCTCGGCAAACCGATGCCGGTAGACGCTGCATCTACGTTTTATAAAAAGGTGGATGAGACAAGATACGATGCTGCAGCGAAGGTGCAGTGGTTAATCGATTCACCCGAAAGATTGAACCAGTATTATTCCCTGGCTCGGGAACTGGGTGTCAAGATGCGAGTGAGCCTTGAAATAGATGTGGGACTTCATCGCGGCGGCATCCCGAACTCGGAAGTGATGGCGTCTATGCTGAATATCATCAGAGGTGCACCGAATCATTTGGAACTGTCCGGGTTGATGGGATATGAGCCCCACCTCACTGGCCTTGAAGCGGACCTGTCTCATCCTGATGTGAAAAATGTTTTGTCGGTCTATTCAGGATTTCTTACTACGGTGAGGCAAGCTGGGTATGACCCCGAGAAACTGACATTGAACGGGGCAGGTAGTCATACACTTGGCATTTACGAAAAAGACAGGACGATGAATGATCTGTCCGCGGGGTCCGGTGTGGTTAAGCCCACTGACTTTGATACCTACCATCTTGCGGGGAACTCGCCGGCATTGTTCATAGCAACTCCAATATTAAAGCGGTACGACGAATTGAAGATTGCCGGAGACCACTGGGCGCAACGACCTCTGGAAGTCTGGAACCCCAACATGCGTAGGCTCTACTATATTTATGGCGGATTCTGGAAGGCAAAAATGGTGTCGCCAGCAGGCATTGCTGATCCATTATATGAGAGCACGAATCAAAGTCCGATCGCGACATCAACCTCGGTTGATCTTAAAGTGGACGACTACATGTTTATGCGTCCCACCCAAAGCGAATTTGTCATGTTGCAGTTCGGAGACCTGCTAGCGGTTAGTGGTAACCAGATCGTTGACAAGTGGCCTGTTTTTCAGCAAACAGGATAGTTAAACGCCCTAACGTTTTCATGCTTTGATGTTTACTTTGGACTTTGGCTAGCCGTTGAGCGTCTGTTCCGACAGGTTCTGCGGGGAGTCGATTTTCACAATTCTCCCGGGAAAGCCTTTAAAGTGAGGTACTCCCTGTTCGTAATCAAGAAACTCCTCTTCGTCGGAACACAGAACCGCATCGCTCGAGATGAATGCACCCGCAAGGTGTTCGCTGGATCTAAGTTCTGGATACCACCAACCGTGTGGTACTCGCACATGTCCTGACTTCATGGACTCCTGAACCAGTATTTTTGCGGTCACAGCGCCATGCGCCGTCTCCAGTCTGACCCAATCGTGATCCTGGACGTTTTCCCGTGCAGCATCATCCGGATGTAGAAACAGTTTAGGCGAGGGAGTGCGATCGCGCAGCACCTTGATATTTCTTTGTCCCGTTTGGAAAAAAGAATCCTCCCTGACCCCGGTAAATACCCTGTAAGGATAGTCATCAGAGGTCGCAGGCCCTTCCCGGTAATAAGGCAGCGGGTCAAAGCCAAGATCTTCAAGAATGCTGGAGTAAAGCTCGACCTTTCCCGAGGGCGTTGCAAAGCCACGTTTTTTATACTTTGTGAACTCTGGCTTTGGTGCTTCCATTATCGTCGCATTCGCAAACTCTTCAAAAGTACGACCGGATCGCGACAGGCGATAGTCTAAAATGTCATCGAGCGTCTTCCATGGGAAGTGTTCAGAGAACCCCATGCGATGGGCCAGGTCATGCCAGAACTGATAAGTGCTGGAAGCCTCCGGGGGCGGTTCAACGGCCTTCTGGGACAGCGTCAGTCTGGTAGTCCAGCTCCAGCTATCGGCGATATGATTTCTTTCTGTAAACACATCGCCCGGTAATACATAGTCGGCCAGCATCGCGGTGGGTGTCATAAAGATTTCATGCGCGACGATCAGGTCCTGGTTCATCATTCCCTTCAGTATCTGGTGTTGGTTTGGATAACTCATCAGTGCGTTATTACCTAACGCAAAGAAGGCCTTGATAGGGTAGGGGTCATGGTTTGCCATCGCACGAAAGACGTTGGTCGGATTGGCCATCTGACAACCCATTACAAGGTCTGCGTAGGGATACCCCCAGACTTTTTCGGTCTGTTTTTTAAGCTTTTCTGCCACGCGGTAGGTAAACACGGGGTGATCATCGAATCCCAGCTGTTTAGTTTTCTGCTCATCAGAAAGGACTTCATGCATGCCTATTTCGGATTCGGGAATATAGCTAGGATTGAAGCCGCCCAGTGTTTCGCCGCCCACAATATCAAGGTTGCCTGTAACAGCTCGTAGTATTGAATGTAGTCGAATCGCAGAGGTGGAAGAAATCTGTTGATCGGTTATCGGGGTCCAGGGGATGACTGCGCCATTAGCATTCGCGTACATTCGGGCTGCTTCGGCGATAAGGTCCCGATCGACGCCTGTGATCTCTTCGACACGTTCAAGTGGATACTCATCGACGCGCTGGCGCAGTTCTTTGAATCCTGTGCACCAGGTTGCAACGAAATCCTTGTCATAAAGTCCTTCATCAAAAATAACTTTCAACCAACCCAGACACATTGCTGCGTCAGTGCCCGTTCGAAGGCGGAGGTGCAGGTCCGCGGTTTCGGCTTGATCGGACACCCGGGGGTCCAGTACGATTACTTTTGCGCCACGTTTCCGGGCGGCATTAATAGAATTAAAGATCGGAGTCCACGAGTGCTTGCGAGGGTTGTGGCCAAAAAGCACAATACAGTTGGTGCTGCCCCAGTCCGGCATTGGGAACCAGCCATAGGTCAGTTTGTTAACGGCAGCGGTGTTACCTGCGCACAGCGCAACGCCACTGATCCAGTTTGGTGAGCCCAGGAGGTTCATAAACCGTCGGTCGGTGCTATGGGTCGACTGTGTATTCCAGCCAGACGTTGAAACCGCCAGAGCCTCGGGACCATGCTCGGCTACCACGTTGCCAAGCCGCTCAGCGATTTCGTCCATCGCCTGCTCATAAGAAATCTCTTCCCACTTGTCTTCACCCCTTTCGCCAACCCGCTTCAGCGGTACCTTTAGCCGGTCAGCGTGATTGTGGATATCCGCAGCGGCAATTCCTTTGTAGCAGACATTTCCGGCGAGCATGGGATTGTCATGCGCGATAACGCGTTTTACTTTCCCATCGGCGACTTCGGTACGCAGCTGACAGCCAATGTCACAGATCGTACATACAGAATAGGTGGTGTTGGTCGCTTCGCTCATGGGTATACCTTAGGGAATGGGTTAGTGGGCCGCCTTTTGCTGTGAGGTTATCTGCGTCAGCTGTGCGTTTAACATACCAAAATTTTCCTGGCCCAAAGCTACGGTAAGTGTTGAGCCCCTGTACGGTCATTTGAATGATGTTTGATCGACCATCCCGGGCAGCGTGAAAATCAACGAGGCCAATAGTAGGTTTATAGCCCTATACCGCACCGGTGGCAACCGACAACACCCGAATCGGCGATACGTTGATCAAAGAAGAGTCATCCAGAAATGTTGTATTTTACCCAAAGGCCAAAAACGTGCATTGTCCAGTGACTATTTATCACCTCGAAAGCTGTGTGAGAAATGCCCATCTTTTTAATCATTATCATCTGCCGGTAAGCAACCAGCACAATGCCTGCGACAGCTAGGGGAATGAATGCAATTTTGTCACAGCTTAACCCGGGCATCTGACAGAGGGTTTTCGGCGTGACTGGGTCGATTCTATCGTTTGGTGCCTGAGGCGACGAAGAAAAATGAATTCTTGGGTGGCAGTAACTCTATTTGGTAATCCGCGGCGATGCCTTGAAGCGGCATAAACGTAGGACGTTTCGAGTCGGCTGCATAAAGCGTGCGAACGAGCCAATGGGTCAGGCTCGATTTAGTCCAGTACGAGTCCATAATGCCACAGCGGCCTCCGATCTTGAGGTGCGCGTAGGCTAACTCGAAAACTCGTCGCCAATTTGGTACCACAGTCAGGATTAACGTCAGAAAGAGGGTGTCAAACTTTTCGTCTTCGCCAGCATCTTTTAGAAGGCTATCGAGCTGGCGAGCGTCGCCGTGAATAAACTTCACTCGATCAGCGTACCCGTGTTCTTCTGCCCGCAACCTGGCCTTTCTGAGCATTTCGATCGAGGCGTCGATCGCGACGATCTGGCCGGTTTTACCCAGGGCCTTAATTAACATCGGCTGGTTAAGCCCGGTTCCACAACCAACCTCAAGTACACGAGTGCCGGAATCGATATTTACAGCGGATACAACTCGACGCCGTCCTTCGTGAACGAGTTCCAGGTCCATTTGCTTATCATAATAGCGTGACGTCAAAAAATCGTAAAGCCTAGCGTTGTATGACATTGAATAGGGGCCTTTAGTGAAAAGAATGGCTAGGGGCCTTTAGCGTGACGTCTCGCAGGATATTCAGTAAAAGCAATAAAGGCCAGTTTCCCTTAAGAGGGGGTATTTCTGGACGAAAAAGTGCGCGTTGATATTTACTGACTGACCAGCCGACTGGCTGGGTTTTCTCTGGGCTGTATGGAGGTCGGGACGGGAATCGAACCCGTGTAATCGGTTTTGCAAACCGGTGCCTAACCACTTGGCTACCCGACCTTTTAACGAAGCGCAGTCTAGCCTAAATTTAGCTGCTTTTCACGAATCTGGTGTATTCAGAAGGCTTTCGACAATCCTTGACACAACGGCGCCGGCCTCATCGGCCCCAAGCCGCTGGTCATTCCGAAGCTGATTCCACATATCAAAGGAAAGGGCAGCCTCTAGCCCCTCAATCATTGGTCTGTCGTTCAGAAGGTCTTTTGGCAGCAGCGTGCGCAAACGCTGGCGCTCGTCCCGCACGATGTCCATGTGGCGGTTCAGCAAGATCGTTGACTGGAACTTTAGAGCCTCTGCAGCCACACGGTAGGGCATGATGATTTCGTAAACCTGCAGGCGTCGATCAAGCATCTTTGACAGGTTGTCTTGCCAGTTATTGCCATCAGTCGAGCCTCCGATTACAGATTCGACCTTTTGATTGATCGCCACCGACATTTCGGCATACAGGCTTTCCATATCCTTGAATCGCCGAAAAACGGTTCTTAGTCCTACCTCGGCGCGCTTGGCTACTTCCTCTGCCGTAGGCGCCATCCTGCCTTCACGAACCAGTTCCAGCATGGCAGAAACGATCCTGCGTTTGCTATCTTCGCTCCGAAGTTTTCTGCCGTCAGTGGTTGCGTTGATCTTGTTGACATCCATTAGATGGTAAATAGTGGCACTCTTTATGCCATTTTTATTATGGCTTTCGGTTGACTGAATGTCTAACCTTGAGATCTCAATTGTCCATTGTTTACAGCGAACCTCGTGACACCATTTGAAGAATTGATTCAGCTATTGGATCTGGAGACCATTGAACACAATCTATTTCGAGGTCATCATCCGGCGGCCCGGAAAAGGCGCCTTTTTGGCGGGCAGATTATCGCCCAATCCCTGGTCGCCGCTGCGCGAACTGTCGCCGACGATTATCTGCCTCACTCCTTACACGCCTATTTCCTGAAGCCCGGCGATTGGAAAGTACCCGCGGTATTTGAAGTTGACCGAATCCGGGATGGGCGATCTTTCTGTACTCGTCGTGTGGTTGTGATCCAGCAAGGTGCAGCTATTTTCAATATGGATGTGTCATTCCACAGGCGAGAGAAGGGGGTTACCCACCAATTAAGGGATCCGCCTGCGTATTCGGCACCTGATGAACAGGCCATGGTCGATGGTTTAAAACAGCGGCCCTTCCTGAGCTTCACTGAGAATTACAAGGCCAAACTCGAACGAGTTCCGCAAACGCCAGAGCAACACGTTTGGTTCAAGGCCAATGGCCATGCGCCGGACTCGTTATTACTCAACATGGCGCTGCTGGCTTATCAGTCAGATGAGGCGCTGCTTGGGACAGCACGTTTACCCCACCGTGGGAGCTACGCGCATGAGAATATGCAGGTGGCCTCTCTGGATCACAGCATCTGGTTCCATCACCCGCTAAGTGTGGGTGACTGGCTTCTATATTCTCTCGACAGTCCTTCAAGTAGCAATGCCAGAGGTTATACTCGCGGTGAAATTTACACATCCAATGGAGTGCTTGTTGCGAGTTGTATGCAAGAAGGACTCATGCGAATGCTTTAAGGAGTCAGCATGACCAAAGAGTGGCATAAGAAATATGAGCATCTGATGTTCGAAGAAAAAGAACATGGCATTTTGTTGATGACCATCAATCGTCCGGAGCAAATGAACGCGACAGACGCAGCGCTTCACAACGCTCTTTCCAGGGTCTGGCTGGATATTGATGACGACCCGGATGTTCGGGTAGTGGTGGTGACTGGCGCGGGCAGGGCTTTTTCAGCCGGAGGCGACCTGTCTTGGGTCAGCAAGATGGTGAATAACTACGACGAAATGAAAGTCGCGTTCAAAGAAGCCGGAGATCTTGTCTATCGGATGTCCCAGTGCTCTAAAATTATTATTTCGGCGATCAACGGAACTGCCGTAGGGGCAGGGCTAGCGGTTGCCTTAATGGCAGATATCAGTTTGATGGCCGAAGAGGCAAAAATCACAGATGGGCATGTTCGGTTGGGCGTTGCCGCAGGGGATCATGCGAACATCATCTGGCCTATGCTTTGTGGCCTGGCGAAAGCCAAGTACTACCTGCTGACTGCAGATTTCATCGACGGTAAGACTGCAGACCAGATTGGCCTGGTCAGTAAAGCTGTCCCGGCAGATGAACTGATGGATTTTGCCATGAAGACCGCGGTCAAAATTGCCACCGGCCCGCAGGACGCGGCAAGCTTCACCAAACGAGCGCTCAATTTGTGGATTACTCAGGCTGCGCCAGCCTTTGATGCCAGCCTGACGCTAGAGATGCTTAATTTTATGGGTAACGATGCCGCAGAAGGGGTGGCGGCCCTCCAGGAAAAACGTAGCCCGAAGTTTAATTGAGAACTGGGCTTGACGCCGTTAAACTACGCGCCGTGCCCGGGTGGTGAAATTGGTAGACACGCAAGACTTAAAATCTTGTTTCCGTTAGGAAGTGCCGGTTCGACCCCGGCCCCGGGCACCATTTAATGCATTCTGGACTTTTCCAGAAGGACTAATGCCAAGCGCGAACAGGGTTACTCTTTGCCAGTTTTGGCGAAATACCTTTGATAACCTCTTTTAGAAACAACCTTCTACTGTAACTTGCCTTTTGGCGCTGGCTCTATATCTGCCCAGTGAAGCATAACGGGCCCGCCAACACTCACTAATACAAACTCAACGCCTTGGTCGCCGGGTTCTTCCGGGCCATAGCTGTATCCACCTGTCACCTGCCTTACCTCGCCCGTTTTGTATACGCCCTCGTGCCCGAAGCGCATATCGCCATCGGTGATAAAGTACCAGGTGTCAAAGTCATGCCAGTGATCACCGGCGGTGTATTCCGGTACAAACCGTGTCCGTAAGATGGAAAGGTTTCCCTCCATTAAGACTTGTACCGGTTGTGTTGGTCTACCGACGGGATCGTCGAACGACTGCCAGGTGAACGCTTGTTTTTTAATTAGACGGATTTCCGGAGGCCCCAACGGCGAGCTAACAAGTAATTCAAAGACACAGGTTTCCGCCAGACAGCGACCAGTAACGGTACCTTTTTCCATGCCCGCAGGAATCCACAGCAGGTCTTCTTTGTTGACTTCCCGGCCATCGTCCAACTGCAGGCTACCGCTGACCACAAGCAACAGTACACCATACCCAGTGCGTGCACTGTTAAAGGTTGCGCCACGGCTGAACATGATCTGTTTGAGGCCTGAAGGTTCTTCAGTAATCAGCTTTTCTTGTTGATGTTCACTCTCACGCCATGCAAGGCTATCCGGATGAAACTTCTGCCAACTCATACTTGCTCCTGCGTTGCACTAAAAATGCTTGCCCCATATCCTCTCGCCGCTCAGCAGCGCTCTGGTTGAACGAGAATACAACATGTCTGCCGGAGGCAGCAATTTTCTCAATGCTCAATCCCGTAGACAGTAAGCCAAGGTTTAATACGATGATTTTTAGCAAGCGCCTAGCCTAAAAAGTTGCCAGGCCAGAGCGTCCTAAACGTTATAAGGGCTTCGCTAAAATTGGATATTATCGGTTTTTATACTCCCGAAGTAGTTCGTTGTTATAGGCTGTCTATGCAGGTAATCTGAGTGCCGCACTCGAGTTTACTGTTACGGTCGTTTCTGTGGTGCGTTTATTTAATGTTCAAATGTGATGGATAACATATAGGAGTAGCAGCGTGCTTAGATTTTTGGCTTTGACGTTTCTTGGCGTATTAACAACCTCATGCTCTGACAATCAAAATTTACCGAACACTTCCCGGGGAATATTCGAAACTGTTTCAGCGCCACCATTGGCCGTATTGGCTGTAGAGCAGCAGGATGAAATTGGGGAGCTTACTTCGGTCGCATTGGATGCAACCGAATCCAGAGATGATGCAAATTTCACATCATATAAATTCGAGGTTCGCCAGAGTGAAGCTGGCAAGAATAAGTTACTCGCCGGTCCTGCCGCTACGTCAAATAACTACGCCACTGTGTTGTTGCCAAAAGGTACCTATGTCATAAAACTCACCGTGATGGACTCCGAGTCCGAGATCGCTAGCGTTAGCGAAACGATCACTGTAATGGGTAGTAGGCCAAATGACTGGCGAGCAACTGAAGTCAAATGGTCATTTGACCCATATTTTACGCGGGAGGATGAAACCGAAACCTTCTACAGACATACCGGGGGTTTTCCTCTGGGTTTGGCGCATGCACTATTCGAGACGAAGACGGTGTCCGATTCGTCGCTCCTGGGCTCTAGCGGCGGTTGTGGCGGCATGCTCAATAACGCCGGTAACGGCATAGGCATTGTTACTGGCGTTATTGGCGTAGGTATCGCTATCGCTGTGCCAGAGGCTAAGGTTGCCGAGATTGGGATAAAGGCAACAGCGTCTGCCGCAAATGCGGTAGGCGCCTCAACAAAAATCGCCGGCGGCAATAAATCAGGGGCCTGCGTCCAAGCTCAAATTGACGGGATCATAGACCAACTGCATTATCAGGAAGATCAGATTCAACACTTATACGCCAACATCAAGCGCGACGAGGAAGCCTTTTTTAAGGCGATGGTTCAGGTACAAGGCGAAATAACGAAAGTTGAAACAGAGAATTACGAAGAAAAGCTCAGTTTATTTAAAGATAGTTTGGACTTGTTTATGGAGGCTGCCGCGTTGTGGGAGCAAAACGTGCCATGGATGTCTTCCGGCACCTATCCCGACGGTGATCAGTTACCTCTTGATTTGTTACAAATCGCCGCTAGCAACTACTCCGACCCCGCATGTACGGTAAAAAAGCCAGGGGCGGATTGTGAAGATGTTCCTGAGGACAGTGGCCCAGTAAGCAAGATAGACAGCATAGGCAGTTTTTTTTCTTATGCAGACCTCGGCCAAGTCGCTGGGTTAAAGCCCCTCGGTGACTGCCAATACGATTGTTGGCAGCATGTGGGCCCTGCTGACGATAAAGAAGGGAATTTATTTTTAGACCTGTACACAACCTACTCTGAAGAGCTTTTAGACGAAGTCGCGTTGTGCACCAGCACCGATCCTGGCGCAAGAACCCAAGATTGCAGTTATGCCCCCGATAACAATGTTGTTCCTTTGTTTGATCAGTACAACAAGGCCATCGCGATGCAATACTTAAAGTCCGCGACTGCATTACAAAAAAGCCATTCTATGCGGCAGCTGATCAACCTATATAACTACAATCGGTACGTTGCCTCGCTTTGTTCCAAACAGGAACTAGAACCTGGGGAATTAGGTGCAAGCCAAAGCTGTCTCGATATTCAACAAGAATATAATGCTAAATCTAATCTTCAAATCAAACAGATAGGACCAAAGCTCAGCGTCAATGGGACATTTTATAAACATAACGGATATATTTGTGGCACATCAAATATAGCGGGGACGCCGCACCAGAACGCCGAAGCGTTTACATGTGCTCAACAGCAGCTTGCGATGCTTTATGCGCAGATGTTTTCTGTTTTGTACACAAATTTTCTTAATTTTGTGATCACAGATGGCCCCGTGGGATCTCAAGCTTACCCTGTGACCAATGTTGTTTTTCCGGCAGGTATGGACAATATAGAAGCGTTAAACGACGCATTGCGGAACTTTAATCTTCGCCTTGATAGCGATGCCGATGGACTACCCCTGGGTGCACGCTTTGATTATGAATATGAAGTTGGTCGCGGCTTACCCGACGGCGCGCGCACACCGATTGATCTACTGACTAAGGTTGCGGGTTTCCAGACAATTGCAAACTCAAACTGGTCAAGTTGGATAACAGACGGCGCGCTTTACCAGGCTTATCACATCTCAGATGCTGCAACCTGTCTGCAGACGTTGCTGGATTTCAATGCTAGCGGTCAGTCAGATACGACAGTAGCAAGTATCTACCCGCTCTATGAGGATTGCCCATCGATTTTTGCTTTGCACGATGGAACCAGTGTTGCTAACGGTTTTTACGATGGTATTACTGTGCAGCCCTACAGTTTTAAGGTATCCCCCGGCGGGGATTCGGCGTGCCTGCCTGCGTGCAAAAGTTGCAGGTCAGGCTTTGATATTAACGCTCCTGAAAGTTACGACGAGTGGTACCCAGGCGGTCAAGGTCTATTTAGTATCGACGGCGTCGTTGAACACTGCAGAGGATTTTGTAGTGGCTCAATGTCAAATGACGTGCCAGACAATACTTGTGGTGACTACGATTTCGCCGATACAGGTTACACAGACTGCACACAGTGTTCATCGACTCCAAATGTGGCGGTACTTGCGCTGAGCGCAAAGATGGGCGGGAACGTACGTCAATGCAACTCAACAATAAACGAGTCAATTCCATATAAATTGGAGACCTTGGATACCGAAGCCCTTGCCTGTGCGGGCAGCGTCTATTATGGGCAACGAGATTTAGATGGTGATAACTCCGACCAAGCTTCCTTTAAGGATATGATCGCCTCGGGAGTATACAGCGTGTGGCCTTCGCTACCTGCGTCTGATTGGAACAACGTTACACCCGACGGGATCCTCGTGAAGGGCGACAATGGCAGTTGGTCGGACAGCTGTAACGACCCGACATTTTCAGGTTATGCCGGCAACCCTTCCTCGCCGCCAACGTTGGAAGCAAGCTGCACGTCGATTAACGGAACAAACATTGTCAGCAAGGCGACATGCGAAAGTGGGCGCTGGGGTAACGACGATGGACAACTGTTTTGCGAGGCGATAGATATGGCCCAGGTTTATCCTGATCATACAGAAGTAGTATGCTCAAACGAGACCCTGGGTGGCGATCCAATATACGGCATCGGGAAACAATGTTATTGCCCAGAGGGCAATCAGCTTGGTTGGCTTAAAACAGATAAGAAGAGCGAATTCGAGGCAGAACTCACTTACCTGAGTTGTGGAGCATTTGCGGAATTTAGAAGACCTTCGGTCGTCTACGAGTATGATAAATCGACCGACCGGAATTCGCTGGGATATGACGACAACGAGAATGATTATCCGCCAACTTTTTTCAGGGAATCCCCGACCAGAGAGAAAGAGACGAAAGAGATCGATATAGGCGTTTTTGACCAATCTGGTGAAGGTCCTGGCGTTAAATTCGTAGTGACATTCGCCAACGTTAATCTTCAATGCAATGCCTCGGATAATATACAACTGGATATCATTGATCAGCATGGTAATTTCAACTGTGAGTCAGATGATGATTTTCGAAATAATGGTCCTTCTAATGTGGAATGGGTTAACCCGCAAGCTTCTACCTCTCGTACCGATACCTGTCTTGAATTTGCGGCCGCTCCCAAAATAAGAAATAGAGATAATGCCCAGACGGTTAACTACAACCTGACCTTAAGGCCACATAATGCATTGAAATCATCTGCATCAGCAGACGATAAGTCCGGCCCCGGCATTCCTATCGATCTTGTGATGCAGTGCAGTGACGGAGGCGGTGGCGGAGACGATTCTGGATACCCCGAGTGCGAAGACCAGTCCATGTGCATGCACATGGTAAGTTTCGCAGATGCAGGTGCAGATGAACCTGGAGCCGCAAGAGATGCAGCTATGGCAAAACGCGGCTATGTTTGCAGAAACCTGAAAGACGCTGCAGGTGAAACGAGAGAGGACTCATTGGAGGAAGCAAAAATGTCGTGTGAACTTTCTGATGGCCGTACAGTGACCATGTCGTTAACTGGTTACGTCGACCGGGATCCCCTCGTTAGCGATGACCGGGCTAAACTTACTGTCGTCCTTGATTAAGATAAACCGATGGCGAAGGTTGAAAGATTTATCTCGCCAACGGCAGCAAGCATCAGTAAGGACGAATAAGTAAGAATGAAGCCGCATGTCGCATTGTCAGGGATATGCCGCCGTTTGCCGCGCTATCAGTTTAGAGTAAGCCTAAATGTAAACGTACTCGAGGTCCTGAGCTGACCTATGCATTGACAAGCGCTGGTAATCAGTTCACCTGACGCGTATGCCATTTGAGATCACAGCCTCGATGGAGCGGCTGTGCCGAATATCCACGAGCGGGTTCTTGCGGAGTAAAACCAGGTCTGCTTCCATACCTGCGCTGATTTGCCCCATAGAGCCACTCAACTTAAAGAACTCAGCCGGGCGCACAGTTGCCGCGAAAAGTGCCTGTTGGGCCGTGAGTCCTGCATCAACCAAGCGCTCTAGTTCTGTGTGCAAGCTGTACCCGGGAATGGCTTGTGCGATTGGCGTATCGGTACCCGCGCCAATGGGTACATCTTGCTGTTGCATGGCCGCGACTAATCCAAGACTCCAATCTGACATTAGATAACCGAGTTCCGTGGGCCTTGTCGCCCAATAATCGGCCGACTCACGCCAGCTTTTAGCGACATCTTTGGGTAATCGCTCAAGGTGTATCAGCCAATCATTTCGTAGCGTCGGTGAATAGCGGGTGATGGTGTTAAGCCTTAGCGTGGGTACTTGAATGGTGTTGGTGAGCGTTTGAATGACCCGCTGACATCGGTCAGAGCTGGGGTCGGCCGTTTCCAGCGCTAACGGCCGCTGGCTGCTGTGCAAGTGGCTGCGAACTTCGTGGCCTGAACGAGTGCCTGGCTGATCCAGCGTATAGGTCCGCAACCCGTGAAGTTCTTCTGCATTATCAGCGCAGGCTATTTCAATATTGCGTAGGTGCTCCATTGAATCAACTAATGGTCCAGCGGTATCTGCTCTCATCGACAGTGGTATATGAGCCGCGATGGGTAGTTGCTCACGCGTAGCGGCATCAACCATCGCCTGAAATACGTCAGGTTTGACCAATTCATAAATCTTGATGAAATCGACACCTGCTGCCTTTAGTTTCTTGATCTGAGCTTCTGCGATAGATACCGTGCTGTTGGCGACGCCTATCTCCGGTCTGCCTTCGCCGTTATAAACCACAAGGCTTCCATCCAGCAGTGGGCCGCTAAAGAAAATGTCGGGCGCATCGCTACCCAGTTCACGCCAACGGTCAATTTCTGGGGCAATCTTTTCAAGCAATGCGCCGGTATCGCGGACACTCGTAATGCCATAATCAAGGAATAGCGCAGGCATTTGCTCAATTAGTCTTGGTTCATAAACGATGTGCACGTGCATATCCCAAAGACCGGGGATCAGGAAGCGCCCGCTGCCATCTATGATGTTGGTCGCTATTAGGTTGCCCGCAGGATCGCCAGAAACCGAACTCGCGGATATTTGGGGAGTGTCAGTAACCGCAACAATTTTATTGTCTTTGACCAATACGGATTGATTGTCACGCTGACCCGCCACTGGGTCGATCGTGGTGACGTTGCGAATCATTAGGTCGTAACGGTCAGGATCTGCAAACGAGTTCCCAGCCATCGATGCCGCTATTATAAATAACGCAAAGCATACAGTTCTCATAGAGTTCAAACTCAAAAGCTAATCATCAGGCCTATTCTGACATACCGTTGAATCGATAGGCAGGTGCCTGCAGTCGCTGATGGGGCCAGAATTGTTGGTTCAGAAAAGGATAAGCATGGATGTAACGGTCCGGCAGGCTTTCCCTTTCTGCTTTGTTTAGGTTTCTGGTACGCTTCAGCTGGATTATACGAAGAAGCAGCCAAATGCCTATTTTATCTGGCGCGTGTATCAGCGATGCGAAAAATGGCTTAACGCACCTCATTAATGCACCTAGAAAATGACCTGTGTAAATGCTGTTAATCATGGCCTAGGAGTACTTAATTGAGTAACTTGTCCTCAGACCATCGTGCGCTGCTATTTGGACTAGGTGCTGTACTTTGCTGGTCAACTGTTGCAACTGCCTTCAAAATTGCACTGTCATTGGTGGACACTTATCAGTTGCTTTTCCTTGCGGTACTGACAGCATCGGTGATCCTGCTCACCCTTGTTTTGTTTAAGTTTGGTGTCACGACACTGGTCCGTAATTTTTCCAGCCAATGGAAGCTGACGCTACTGGCAGGGCTGCTTAATCCCATCGTTTACTACCATCTTTTGTTTCGCGCCTACGATCTGTTGCCGGCACAGGTTGCGCTTTCCATTAACTACAGCTGGGCTATTGTGTTGACATTAATGGCTGTAGTTTTTTTAAAGCAAAAGATTCAACGGATAGATTTCGTTGCTGCCGGTGTTTGCTACGCTGGTGTGGTGATCATCGCAACAGGGGGGAACTTCACGTCATTACAAGTGGAGAATAGCACCGGCGTGATGCTCGCCCTGTTATCTACCTTTGTATGGGCGGCCTACTGGATACTTAACATCAGAGACGCTCGCGAGCCGATGGTCGGCCTGTGCCTCAATTTTCTTGTCGCATTACCGGTCACGACTGCCGGCTGCTATGTGTTTTCAGATTTCGACATGCCGCTTAATGGAGTACTAGCGGCCAGCTACGTGGGGGTGGCCGAAATGGCTGCTGGATTCCTATGTTGGTCCACGGCGCTGAAGCTAAGCAATAACGCTTCTCGGGTGAGCAACCTGGTTTTTCTCTCGCCGTTTATTTCGCTCGTTTTTATCCATTTCATTTTGAAAGAGCCGGTAACCATAGTGACGCTGGCCGGTCTGATGCTCATTGTGGCTGGCTTGATCTGCCAACAATTGGTCCATGAACGTTCAGGGAGCGTGACTTGAAAAGGTGAAATTCGTCCCAAGATACAACTCATTAGCCACACCAATGAGCGAAGTGATGAACCTACCCGAAAACAGTACAGAATTTATTCCGAAAGACAAAGCGTCACCACCGGTGAGGCACGAAGAGGTTCTGCCTGAAACCCTGCAGCTTATTCCCCTTGCATCGCGACCCTATTTCCCTGTGCTGGTTCAACCAGTTGTAGTCGACCAGGTCCCATGGGGAGAGGGGATAAAGGATGTCGCAGAGAGTGCACACAAACTGGTTGCCCTCAGCTATGCATTGCCTGGCGAGTCCAAAATCCCTGGCCCCGAAGATATAGCTTCGATTGGCTGCGTCGCCAGGGTACTGCGGGTCCACCACGCTGAAGACAAGATTCAGTTTATTGCCAGGGGGCTTAAAAGGTTTCGCATTACAGAGTGGATCAGAAAAACACCGCCTTACATCGTTCGTGTTGAGTACCCCAATGAAGAAGCGGATGCCGATGATAGTCAACTTCGTGCTTACGCCATGTCGCTGATTAGTGGCATCAAGGAACTCATGTCTCTGAACCCGCTGTACAATGAAGAGCTAAAAGAGTACCTGAACCATTTCAATCCTAACGAACCTTCGCCTTTGACCGATTTTGCTGCGGCGATTACATCCGCGAGCGCAGCCGATCTGCAGGAAGTTCTGGAAACATTCCCATTATTGACGCGCATGGAAAAGGCGCTGCTGCTGCTCAACAAGGAGCTGGAAGTCAGCAGGTTGCAGGCGAAGATTACGGACCAGGTTCAAGAAGAGTTGTCGGGCCAGCAAAGGGAGTTTTTCCTGCGCCAGCAATTGAGCGTTATTCAGAAAGAACTTGGAATATCCAAGGACGATCGCGAGTCTGATTCAGATACCTTCGCCGAAAGACTGGTTGATAAGCTCGTACCTGAGCATGTCCAGCACCGGATTGACGATGAGATGAGCAAACTCCAGGTTCTCGAGCCTGCGTCAGCTGAATACGGCGTTACCAGAAACTACCTGGATTGGATCACCTCGGTACCGTGGGGTGTCTCATCGGAAGACCGCTTGGATCTGGCTCATGCACGTCACATTCTCGATCGTGACCATGAGGGGCTGGCTGATGTTAAACAGAGAATCATCGAGTTTTTAGCTGTCGGTGCATATCGAGGCGAAATTTCCGGCTCTATCTTGTTGCTGGTTGGTCCCCCCGGCGTTGGAAAAACGTCAATCGGCAAGTCTGTCGCAGAGGCTCTGGGCCGTAAATTCTATCGTTTCAGTCTTGGCGGTATGAGAGATGAGGCAGAGATAAAGGGGCACAGACGGACCTATGTCGGCGCCATGCCAGGGAAGATTGTTCAATCACTCAAGGAAGTCGGGGTGCAAAACCCTGTCATCATGCTAGATGAAATCGACAAGATTGGCTCTGCCTACCAGGGAGATCCGGCTTCCGCGTTGCTAGAAGTGCTTGACCCGGAGCAAAATGCGGAGTTTCTGGACCACTATCTGGACCTGCGAGTTGATTTGTCAAAAGTACTATTTGTTTGCACGGCAAACCAACTAGATACGATCCCGGGCCCACTACTGGATCGTATGGAAGTCATCAGGTTAGCCGGTTACCTGACATCCGAAAAGCTTGGCATCGCTAAAAAGCACCTGTGGAAGCGGCAGCTTGAGCGCGCCCGTGTGCCTCTAAGCAAGTTAAGGATTTCAAGCGCCGCGCTGAAGATGGTGATCGAAGGGTACGCACGGGAGGCGGGCGTTCGAAACCTCGACAAGCAGCTTGGTCGGATCGTCAGAAGCTCCGTGGTCCAACTTCTGTCAAAAACAAAAGAAAAAATCTTTATTGGTATAAAAGAAGTGGAAGAAATCCTTGGCGCACCTGTATTCCGTAAGCAAAGTCCCAGGAAGGGCGTAGGTGTGGTTAACGGATTGGCCTGGACCTCAATGGGCGGTACCACACTTGCAGTAGAAGCATCGGTCGTTCACGACAATAGTCGAGGCTTCAAACAGACCGGGCAGCTGGGTAGCGTTATGCAGGAATCGGCAGAAATTGCCTACAGCTATGTGGCCGGAAACCTGAAACACCTGGGCATCGCGGAAAATTTCTTTGATAAGGCAATGATTCACCTGCATGTGCCCGAAGGCGCAACGCCCAAAGACGGTCCAAGCGCTGGAGTAACAATGGCATCATCACTGACGTCACTCGCCCTGGGTAAGCCCATCATCCGCAATGTGGCAATGACCGGTGAGTTAACCCTGACGGGTAAAGTGCTTCCCGTTGGTGGGGTCAAAGAAAAGGTTATTGCTGCGAAAAGGGCGGGAATAGCAGAGGTGATACTACCGATAGACAACGAGCGGGATTATGACGAGATGCCAGATTACCTGAAAGAAAATCTGGAGGTTCATTTCGTTACGGACTACCCGGATATCGCACGACTTTTGTTTAGCGAAGGGTCCGGGAAACAGGTCAGGGTAGTTGCCGGATCTGGATAGCCTCAATGCCAGTGCCCGCCAGTACATCGGAGATCACGACAACTTTGTCGTTGCTCTGTAACCCGGCGCGCTCTTTAAGTACATCAAAAGCGGTTTGCAGGGTCTTTTCAGGGTCGGAACTAAAGGCCGTTCGGTAAGGTGTCAGGTTACGGTTCAGAATGAGTCGGCGCCGGGTTTGGGAATCATTGGTAAAGGCAAAGATCCTGGTTTTCTGTGGATGACAATTCGTCACATAATCTGCCATCAAACCACGCCGGGTGATGACGATAATCCCTTTGGCGCCCAGAGTTTCTGCAAGCTGAACGGCGGTCACCGCCAGACTCTGCTTGTCATTTGTTTCAGTCAGTCGCTTGGTAAATCCAAGGCCTGTGAATGGCTCGGTTGCCTCGGCAATCTCGTCGAGTTGCTCCACGCATCGAACGGGGTATTTTCCGACCGTTGTCTCACCAGATAACATCACAGCGTCGACTTCTTCGTAGATAGCATTGGCGACGTCTGTCACTTCTGCCCTGGTAGGTATAGGGTTGACGATCATGGATTCCAGTAGGTGAGTAGCGACAATAACTCGCTTGCCTGCTTCAGCACACAGCTGAACTATCCGACGTTGAACATTCGGTAATTCTGCCACATTGATCTCTACACCCAGGTCACCACGGGCGACCATTATTCCATCTGCAGCTGCGATTATTTCGTCGATATTCTCAACACCTGACTGATCTTCAATCTTGGCGATGATTTTGATCTTGCCCGCTTTGTCACCCATCAACTCTTTTAATTCAAGAATGTCGTTCGCCTCGCGGACGAAGGAAAGTGCGATGAAGTCGACCTGTTGTTCCATACCGAAAAGGATGTCAGCGCGGTCCTTCTTCGTAATGGCCGGCAAATTGACCCGTATCCCAGGCAGGTTCACATGTCTTTTACTCTTCAGGATTCCACCATCAATGACTTTACAGTCCATGGTGGAGTTCTCATTCTTCCTGAGGACTTGCAGGTTGATGATGCCGTTATCGACGGTAATTCGGTCACCAACATCCACAGTGTCCATCAAATCGTCGTAATTGATGTGAAAGGATGACTCCTCGACATCAATACTGTCGCGCACACTGATAGTAATAACCGAGCCATTCTTCATCTCCAGCTCGTTCGCAATATCCCCGGTTCTGATTTCAGGACCTTGTGTATCGAGCATCACCGCAACGGGCGTATTCGCTTTACGGTTCAGGGTTCGCACAGATTTAATAACCTGTGCGGCTGCCTCATGAGTACCATGTGACATGTTAAGACGGACTATATCCATGCCCGCATGCGAAAGTTTCTCCAGCATGGGGTAGCTGTCTGTCTCAGGTCCGATGGTGCAGATGATCTTTGTTTTGCGCATAGGGCAGTGGAGTGCTTGCAGAAAAGGCGATAATCATACTGGAAGCACTGGCGAAGTATAGGAATCTGGCTAAAAAAGTGTCATCTGCGACTCTTCCGCTATCGCATCATCATCATGAAAGGAAACGCCTAGGCCCAGTAACCGGATGCCCTGACCATGACCTCGCTCCCAGGCTAACGGCAACAAATCAGAGAAAAGACTGATATCCAGATTGGCCGACGAACGTTCGATGGTCGTCTGGGTGAAATCGGCAAACTTAAGTTTTACCTGTTGGTTTTTTATTCGGCGTTCAGCGTGTTTTTCCATTCTTCGTTGCAGTTCGATGTACAGACTGTGCAGTGGCTCTTCGGCCTGTTCACTAATCGGGATATCTTCAGGGAAGGTTCTTTCAACGCTAACACTTTTACGTACCCACTGAGTTGTTAATCTCCGGTCGTCGATCCCAAACGACCTTTTGTACAGCAGCGCTCCCAGACTCCCGAGATGCCTGACACATTCCTCTTCGCCAAGCGCCCGAACATCGTTGCAGGTTTTAAGGCCTATTCCTTCCAGCCTTTTAGCGGTCACTTTCCCAACGCCCGGAATTTTTCGTAGCGGAAGATCCCGACAGAACTTGTCGACGTCGTCAGGAGTAACAACGAACTGTCCGTCGGGTTTGTTTTCATCGCTGCAAATTTTGGCGATGAACTTGTTAGGTGCGACACCCGCGGATGCCGTTAGATTCAGTTCTCGCTTGATTGACCCCCGAATCTCCTCTGCCATTAAGGTTGCGCTCCCATGGCAGAGCATCGTATCAGTGACATCCAGAAACGCCTCGTCAAGGCTAAGTGGCTCGATAATCCTTGTATAGCGTCTGAAAATCGCCCTGATCTGACGAGACACCTCCTGGTAGTAAGACATTCGTCCGGGAACTACCTTGAGGTCTGGACAGAGCCTCCGGGCATACGCGGTTGCCATTGCTGAATGGACACCGAATTCTCTCGCCTGATAATTACAGGTGGCGATCACGCCGCGGCGATCGGCGGAGCCACCGACCGCAAGTGGAATGCCTCTTAGCTCCCGTTTGTCTCTCATTTCAACAGCCGCATAGAAACAATCCATATCGACATGAATAATTTTTCGCTGTCCGGGAGTTTCAGATACCGCATCCATGAAGGGTAGTTTAGAATCCAGACGCTCAGGTGCAAGTCGCAAAATAAATATGCCAATTAAAGAAATGAGAAGTAGATTCACTCCCGCTATTGAAGAGATCATCAATCGTTGCCAGATTGCTGATGAGTTTGTAGATAAAGAAAAGTTTCAGGTCATGATTGCGACCGTATGGGGCAATGCCGTACTAGACCCAGGTAGATCCGGAATTGATGAGTCGGACCTGCCAGACCTGCACGATTTTCTAAACGAGTATATTGACGAACTAGTGGGGAGTGGTGAAACGCTTACCTCGTGTTACGAGTTTATCGTCAGCAAGAAAGGTGACGATTCGTTAACACGCCAGCAGGTGACGGCAAATCATAAGGAGTTTCTGCACTACTTTGCCAGATTGATTCTGCAGGATGTGCTGCCGCGCGACTGAGCGCGTGGCTACCGCTTAAGGTATCGATCAACGATCAGAGAGCCAATCAGATCGCCTTCGACATTAACAGATGTGCGAATAGTGTCCAGCGGCCGTTCAATCACGAGTAGTATCGCGATCGCTTCCAGGGGAATACCGATAGCTAACATGACCATCTGCATGCCTGACATGGATGCAGAAGGCATGCCGGGAGCTCCGATTGATGCAACCATCGCCATTAGAAAGACCGTCACTACCATGACACCCGAAAGTTCGATGCCGTAAAGATACGCGAGAAAAACGGCCGCTACTGCCTCGAATAATGCAGTACCATCCATGTTCATCGTTGCACCAAGTGGTAACACGAAACTCGCAACACTGGGAGAAACCTCAAGATTGTCCTCTGCGGCCCTCATTGACACCGGTAGGGTGGCGGCAGACGAAGAGGTGCTGAACGCCACAAGGAGCGGGCTAGATATTTTTTGAAGCAGTTTTAGTGGTGACGTCCTCGTTGTTATCCAGGCGATGGCTGGCAGCACAATCAGGCCATGAATCAACGTCATGGTGACGACCAGCAAACCAAATTGAAATAACTGTGTCAGGAAAGTCCCACCCAGGCCATCATCGCCCGATAGCCTGACCGTAAAATCAAACAAAATGGCAAAAATGCCAATGGGCAAAACCCGGATCACCCAGCGCAGAACCTGAATAATGATTTTGTTGGCATCTACTACCAGGCGGAACAGCGGGCTGTTTTCCTCCAGCACAAGCACCATTGCGACTCCCATGAACAGCGCATTGGTAACAATGCCCAGAATGTTAAGGTTGACCAATGCACTGAAAGGGTTGGTAAACGCGAGTGAAGCCATGGTCTCGAGTACCGCAAGAATCGAATCGCTGCCAGGCTCCAGTAGCCTTGTGCCAGAGGCATCTGCCATCGATGCTACGATGGGAGGGTAGGCGGTCCAGGGATGCACGAAGACAACGGCAATCAGCGCCAGGGTAATCGCAAGGCCGGTCGTCAGAAGATAGTATCCAACGGTTATTCCCCCCAATTGTCGCAACCTGACGACGTTGCCAATCGAAATAATGCCGCCTATCAACGAGAAAAATATCATTGGCGCAATCAGCATTTTAAGCAATGCCAGGAAGCCACTTTTAAGCAGGCTAATAGTGTTGTCTACCATTACAATGCCGTTTGGTTCTATCAGCTGATAACCGAGCGCCAGAAGAACGCCAAGTGTCGCCGCTATGAATACTTGAAGGGTTAAATTATTTAACAAAAGATAGGCACGTGTCGGTGAAGATTGCTGAATTCTAGCAAACTGGATGGGTGAGTTGTGCTAATGATTGCTATCATCTAATTTCGACGGAAAACTGATGTGGAAACACTGGAATTGAGACAAATGCAAACTATCCGCCAGGAGAGCTTTCACCCGATTTTGCCCGGTGTTGAGCTTACGATAGATATTGAGTCTGGCGTTATCACCGGTAGCGAGAGGTTTTTTTCAACCTACAGCATCAACAACATACATTCCTGGGTGCAGGCAGTTTTTGAGCAGGATAGGGAAACCGTTCAACAGGTATTGCTGCACCCGGCTATTGAACCGGTACATAGTCTGTATTACCGATTGGTAATGCCCACCGGTGTGATTCACTCCATTGAACACGTGATATTGGCAAAGTTCGAAGGCACTATCTGGACTGAAGTTCGTTTGCTCGATAAGGCGCAAGCCTCAAAGGGTTTCCAGTCAACCATTTACCTGCAGACCATCGCCCTTCAATATGGCCTGAAATTAAAGATAGACTCCAAGATTCAATTTCCACAAGCACGGAGGCTGGGACCCATACTAAAGGAAATCAAGGATTGCCTGAGGGAGGAGGGCGTAGATCCAGATATTGAATTGGCCCAGGCGAGTGTGGAGCCAGTCTGCTCACTTTGTGGCCTAGATCTGTTTATTCCTTCGACCTTTACGCTAACCCTCACAGGCCTGTCCCTGACCCGGGCTAACCTTGACACGCTGGTGAACGAAGATCATTCCCTGTGTAGGGTTGGTGCGCAATCACCCTGGAAAGCAATGTTGAGTCATCTTCACAGCGCAGGGTTGCACGTTGTGGTTGGGGTCAATATCAATCGTTCACTGGTTTTTACCATCGGGACAGGCTCGAGTGATTGAGCTCAATGTGGTACTACAAACTGCCCCGATGGCGCTGGTGGTGCTTGATGATGATGATTTTATTATTCAGGCAAATGAGAAGGCAGTTGCCATGGGCCTTTCTGTTGGCACTACACTCGCCAGCTACATTGCAAATGTTGAAGCAAAGTTCGTCGATCACGTCCGGCACCAACCCGAGTCACAGTTATACAGACTGGAGTTTCAGTATGGAGAAAAAAGATGCCGTGCGAGTTTTGAGGAAAACAATGGCGATTGCTATGTCTGGCTGGTGGATGTTTCGGAACAACTGGTGCTTGCTGATCAGATTAGACGACTGAAACACCCCGACTCGAAGAAAATGAGACAAATAAATCAACTGACTGTTACCGCCGCCGGCTATTCGGAATTATTGGACGTCATTCTGGCTGACAGCGACACGCTTGACTCAGATAAGCTAAATACGGTCAGGCAGTATCAACATGAACTGACAAAGAACCTCACCGCGATGCATCGGCTTGTCACAAATAATAAAGCGGAAATGAAGAGGGGCTTCGTGCTTGTTGCTGATCAAAACGATGCACTGACTGAACTCATCTCCGAACTGTTAAGGGATGAAGGATACAAGGTCGTTGGTTTCTCGGACCCTAATACGGCCTTGAAATATTTTCGTGTCAACGAACATAACATTCAAAAGGCAGTCGTCGACGAAGGTCTCATCTGTGAAAACGATGCCAGCCTGGTAGCTACCCTGCAAACAACTTCACCGGACCTGGGCTTGATTGTACTGAGCGAGGATTCAGATTCCAGAGATCATGGAAAAGTCAGCAAACCCCTGGATTTCAAGGATTTGCTTGAAGCAATGGAAGACTGAACGAAAACCTTGCTAGCCAATGGCCTGGGATAGGGTCGTGCCAATCTGCTCATGCAACACCAGATCACAGAACGGGTCCAGGTCTGTTTCCTGTTCGTTAATAATGACCAGCCCTGCACCATTGTCTTTGGCCAGCCTTGGGAAACCTGCCGCGGGATAAACTACCAGCGAAGACCCTATGGCGAGAAAAAGGTCACAACTCAATGAAGCTGTTTCTGCTTTTTGCATCTCGGTAACGGGCATCGACTGGCCGAACGATATGGTGGCGGTTTTAACGATGCCGCCGCAGTCGGGGCAGTAGGGTAATGTTCCGTGCTCAAGAAAAGCCGATTTGACAGGTTCAAGCTCCACCCTTTTGCCACAGGAAAGACAGGATGCATAACTGGCATTTCCGTGTAACTCGATAACCTGGTCGTCGGGTGTGCCTGACTTTTGGTGTAAGCCATCAACATTCTGCGTAATGACGTGACTGACCTTACCGGCCTTAACGAGGCGAGTGATAGCCAGGTGGCCTGCATTCGGTGCAGCATCTTCCAGCTTCATTTCACCGGAGAATTTCCGGCTCCACGATTCACGTCTGACCTCCTCCGAGGCAACGAAATCACGAAAATCTATTGGTGTTTGCGTGTTCCATACACCCTTCGGGCCGCGAAAATCGGGAATGCCGGATTCTGTTGAAATTCCGGCTCCGGTAAATACGACGATGCTATTGCTGGCGTGGATCAGTTCACGAAGTGCCGTAACCGTATCCGGTACCCGGGTATCAATCATTGTCATCTCCAATAGGGTAGCTATTGAGCATACTCTCCCTTGATTTCCAAACCAATCTGTCAAAAATTTTTCGTTTTTGGCAAAGTAACGTTTTCCCAGACAGCCACAGAGGAGTCCGGTAATGGGCATCTACGAAAAGTACTTCTTGCCTAAGTTGCTGAATCTTGCGATGAAAGCGCCGGCGATGAAAGCATTGCGGGAACGCCTGGTACCAATGGCCAAGGGTAAAGTGCTCGAAGTAGGCATTGGCTCGGGTCTTAACCTGCCTTTCTACGAAAAATCCGTTCATGTCACTGGACTCGACCCCTCCCTTGAACTACAGGCGTATGCGCGGGATGTAGCCAAACAGGAGGGCATAGATGTAAATTTCATCGGCCTGAGCGGCGAGGATATCCCTGCGGACAACAACAGCTTTGACACCGTTGTGATGACCTGGACGTTATGCACGATTCCTGACCCCAAACAGGCTTTGATGGAAATTAGAAGGGTATTAAAACCCGGCGGCAAGATTGTCTTTGCAGAACACGGCGAGGCACCCGACGTTAACATCGCAAAGTGGCAGGCACGTATAAACCCGGTTTGGAATGTGATCGGTGGTGGTTGCCATCTGAATCGAAAAATCGAATCACTCTACGAGGGATCCGGTTTTAACTTTGATGAAATCGAGAAGGGCTACCTTGAAGGTCCACGAATCGCGACCTATAACTTCAGAGGTATTGCCAGCATTGCTTAACGACATTGCTTAACGACATTGCTTAATGACATTGCTTAACGACATTGCTTAACGACATTGCTTAACGACATTGCTTAACGACATTGCTTAACGACATTGCTTTAACTAAACCGATTAACGGGCAAGCTGCCTGAATGCTTCAGGGGGACCGGCAGCGATTCGTTTGGCGATGAGCTCAGCACACGCCTCAGGAGAAGTGGTAGAGGTGTCGACCTGTACGTCGTATGTGTCATGGGCATGGCAAGAGGTAAAATGACTTTCTGCTGTCCCTGGAAATCGCCCCAGTCGCTGTGACTCACGTTGTTCAATCACCGAAAGTGGGCAACGGACTCCGACAAAGTACAAGTGCTGGTCGGCCATCACATCCAGGTAATCGTTCAGGAAAGATTGATTAAGAATAATGTCATCAATAATGATGTTGTTACCTTCCAGCGCCAAGGTGAGGATTGCCCTGCGCATACCTTTTAGCAGCTTCTGCCCCACCTCGCCAAACCTGACCTCGGTATAGGCTTTATCATCCCCCACCTTGGCAGGAACAACATTCAACCCGCGCTCTCCCGGTGTTCCCGCGGGCGCATTAAGACCGCGAAATTTTGCCGGAAGTCCATCACGGAACTGATCAAGCGCTACATGTTGAAAGGGTTCTTCCAATAATTCTTGTAGTGCGTGCGCTAGTGTTGTTTTTCCGGCACTCGAGGTGCCGTTAAGAAATATAATGGTTCCAGAAGCCATTAGATGCCTGTGTGGTTTAGATGTTTGGTATTTGAAGGGCAGTGGTTTGTAACAGAGAATGCGAATGCTGGCATACCCAGGGGCCATGCGCCAGTCCCACCGCCACATTTTTTTCACAGGTTGTGCTCAAGGATAATTGCTCAGGGGCTTCGACAATCTGTTTTGAGGCCTGCGCAATAACTGCAGGTCGCACCGGTTTCGTGAGGACTAAAGACGTTCCATCGATTTCAATTATCGGGCTTCAGCTGCGGCAAGTACAACGCTACTGAATGGCCAGTAGACTAGCCGTATATTTCTGTTTGGAGTCTAGCGAGCTCGGTCGCAGTCATTCTATAGCGCTGCGTCTCTGGGTTTTCCAGGTTTCGGGCAGCCATGATGCAACCAGCCTGGCCACGTTCTGCCAGATTCAGGTTATTCATAATTCCGTAGGCATAGCCCGCGCGGAATGCGTCGCCGCATCCAGTGACTTCAGCAACCTCCACGTCAGGCACTGCCTCCACATGGCAAATAGCTTCACGGGAATAAATCGTTACGCCTTTATCGCCACGGGTCAAAATCACCTCCGGTACTTGGCTAAATATTTCCTCGTCGGTCAGTCCACCATTAGTTTTCAGCACCTCGAACTCATGATGATTAATAACAAGGTATCGCGCGAGCATCAGCAGTTCGCGAATCTGGTCCCTGGAAAATGCAGCAATGACCTGACCGGGGTCAACCATCAGGGGAACATTATGTTCAAACAGAATCCTGCCCTGTCGAAGGGTTAGTTCCGGTTCCTCAGGCCCAAGAATGGTAAGCACAATATTATCAATGAACGGAAGCGTTTCCGGCGATTGACGCCCGGGATTATCCGGTCCGGGGTAGAAGCCGATGATCTGGTTCCCATGGGCGTCGTTAATCATCATGCAACTGGCACAGCTTGCGACATCGTCAGCAACCGCGATGAAATCAATATTAATCCCCAGATTAATCAAGT
>Ga0315322_10000021_pt1 | contig 90804 bp, 59 predicted proteins | sample M110021515metaG_FD_203461 | JGI IMG/M metagenome (GOLD analysis project Ga0315322, IMG submission 203461) | Ammonia-oxidizing marine archaeal communities from Monterey Bay, California, United States - M1 100m 21515 | ecosystem: Environmental > Aquatic > Marine > Intertidal zone | place: USA... | reverse complement strand
GTCAGCACAGCACTTCGCTAAAAATCCGACTGCGTTAGAAAGCCTCGCGTCACCGCCGGTTCAAAAACCAATGACCTTGCCCGACGGAACTGCAGATCGTCAAACCGCCAACGTCAATTCGAGCTCCGACGCCCCTGCGGAGATTAACGCAGCTTGGCAATCACAATTGGCGTTCCCCACTGGACTGAATGAATCCAGCGATGGCAACCAAGAAGCCTCCATTCCGATGACTTTCTCATCGCTGCCGAACGACGCCTTGAACAACTTTCTAAGCACAGATCCCCAATCTCTGGTAACGGAGCCTCAGGCAACGCAAAATAACGGCAAAAACGATTCGAATCATTTGCTGCTGCCATCACCAGAAACCAACCAACTTGCCGAGACATCCACCGACGATGCGTGGACACCGGAAGTATCTGGCAATGAAGTCCATTCTGCTCCTACCCCAAAAAGCACAGGTGCCTCTGATATATCCTCCCAAAGCGACCTCTCAACCAACCCGTGGGATTCTTCGGAATCAGCCCCGCTGGAGACGGAAGTCACACGATGGTACCAGTATCCGAGTGTGTGGGCCAAAGGCTGGGATTCACATGCGGAATTCGGCTTGGATGGGAGCGACGGAAATGCCAATACACTGGCGATGCAAGCCGGTCTCGAGCTGAAGCGAAAAACCGACCGCTATACACTCGGCATGGACATCAACTACCGGCAAGCCAGCAACCGCAACATAACAACCGAGCAAAACGGTCGCTTCAACGTTAACTTTGACCGTCTGCTAGGTGACACATCGTGGTCCGCCTTTGCCAAACACGGGATGGAATGGGACAAGTTCAAACCGTTTGATCTGCGGCTGAACCTAAATGGTGGTGTTGGTTACTACTGGGTGAGAAGCGATACATCGACATTTGCAACTCGATTCGGTGCTGGTGCATCGCGAGAAATCGGGGCTCCCATGGACGACTGGATTCCTGAGGCCGTCTTCGGAATGGAAGCTGAGCGACAACTCACCTCACGGCAAAAGCTGAAGGGCAAGTTTGATTACTTTCCCGCGTGGGAAAATTTTGGTGACTACCGCCTGGTCAGTGACGTGTCATGGGAAATCCTTCTCGACGGCAGCGAAAACCTCAGCCTGAAACTTGCTGCGACCGACCGTTACGACAGCACCCCGCAGGGCGCCAAACCTAACGATGTGTATTACTCTCTTTTACTGCTGTACAAGTTCTAAGACAGGAAGTTTTAGAGCAGAAGGGCCGCCAGCAGTTCAACTCGCGGCAAACGCGTGGCCATGAGAAGCTCAAGGTACATCGTAGCAGGCCTCTTTTGCTGGACCGCCATTCCCTAACGCACAAATATTTCAATGGTCGCATCATCGCGTGGTCTGGGAATAACTGTCTGGGCCCACGTCGGAGGACCAGTCAAACCTCTCGCATTACGGGAAAATCCGTAGCGTTCACTTGGAAAACCGATCGCGTTTTTATTGAGCAAACTATCGTCGTTTTCGTCGTGAAAAACGGCAATCGCTATTTTCTCGGGCAGCGCGGTGAGCGGCACGGGAACATAAACCTGCCCAGCTACAATCGGTTCAACGCTCGCAAAGACAGCATCAGCTGGACGTTCAAAGGTAGATTCCGCGCCGTAGATCGCAATCTTCATCGTCCCATTATCATTCGCCGCACCAAGGATTCGGATGATCGCAGTCCCCGAAGCTACACCCGAATCATCAAATACGGCGTCAATGTTATCAGCATCTGGAAAACGAGGTGCTGCAAACGACAGATTCTGCTTATAGAAAAGCACACTGGCGCCGACGAGGAGAATGATTGCAACAAAACCCAGCAACAAGTTGCCATGGTTCGCGCTCCAGGGCCCTGGCTCCTCGCCAGAGTACTCTGAATCCGGGATACCGGGCGAATCCTGCGTCAAAACAACACCTATTCCAAAAGATCAGCAATCAAGTTAGCACCGCTTTAGTCTAACACTTTCCCGAACGCTGCCCGAAGGGCAAGGGAGATTTTCTGCAGACCGGACGCGACAAGTTCAAAGTTCCTCACCGCGAACAACCTGCAGATCCTCAATCAGTTCTTGCTGATGTTCAAGCCAGCAGTCAAACCGATCGGCGTCATCGTCCCACCGCACCCACATCTCGGAGCGATTGGTCAGGACGAGCTTTAACGAATCAATGGCACGGGGAATCAAGAAACCGCAGTTCAGGTCACGGTGCTGTTCACACCACCCCACAGCAGCTTCTGGAAGCCCCGAACGGGGACCCGATTTGATACCACGCAACATCTCTGCAGTACATACAACGCCAACGCATGCGAGAAAATCGAAGTAGTCCAATCCCGCCAAGTCCAAGCACTTCAAGAAAAACGCGGTCGGATCGGAATCATGCAGATCCTCAAGCCAATCGAAAGCAATCCCATCCTCGAAAGTACGATATCCCCAAGAACTCATCAGAATCAATCCATCGCAACTGGGTAAGCACAGTTGTGCAGCGACATGGCATCCACAACATGGCATCCACGAGCAACCACCATCGGACAAAGAAATCGGGCGGGACGAACGCCCACGACAGCAAGTCAATCCACATGGATAACGAGGCATCCAGTGGCGACAGCCGAGAAGGTCGCAGAAAGGCGTTTTAGCAGCCCGCTGCGACACATCGTCTACCTCTCGAATGCTCGAACAACACTCATCGGTTATTCGATTCCTGAAAGGAATTCACACTGCTCGACTTGCCAAAGGCAAACGTTTCGGAACGCAGCAGCACGTGAATCAGGGCTTACTTGTCCCACCACCAGTTCTCGCTTGTACCAGCAAGTGCTGTGCTACAAACCTTGGCAAGATTCGCGTCGGTTCGTTGCTTCTCAACAACTTCGAAGCCATTGATATCGACGCCACCTGATGCCGTTACTACCCATTTGCCGCCCCGTCCGCGAATGAAACTACATTGCGGGTCAACGGCTTTCGGAGTGACATAAGTGGAGAGGGGCAAATCATCACTTTTCACGGTGAACAGGTTGAGATCAAGATTTGCCTTCTGTGCCAGACCTTCTTGGGAGATCAAGGTTGCAACAATGGTCATGTCCATGATGTTCTGGAGGTCTGAGAAAATCGGCATGCGGCGTGACAACTCCGAGTACTTCTCAGTCATCGTATCAGCCCATTGCTGGGCGAACTTGTCTTTCCTGCCCGTTTGTGCAGCTGTTCCATCACCACTAATTGCGTCGATCTCAGTCATCGTTTTCACACCCTGACCACTCAACTTCCAAGCCAAGCCATCTTCGCTCTTGGCAAGCGAGTCATAATCACAGGCCATCCACCAGCGAGGATTCTGGTTGGACGCATGAGCACTATTCTTGGCCATCTCAAGGTAGCTGTTGAAACCAGTGACCTGCGAGGGAGCCAAGCCCATCGCAACGCGTTTCATTTCGTAGTCAGCGGCGACCATCGTGCGGGCGAACCGCGAGTCCGTCGGAACACCCGTCAATTGAATCGTTTGCGGCCCAAATGCTTCTCGCATGGACGCTTCATAGACAGCAGGACTTTGTCCGGGACGCAGAGTAATCCGACGCATCAACTTCTGGAGACGCAGACGTCCTTCGGCAGTTGGCTCGATCGAACAACTGATGCCTTCTTGCCGTGCACTCTCGACACTTCGCAAGGCTACCACAAGGTCTGAAAGACGCATCGTGGCTCCGCCAGTCACGGTGCCGACGACGAACCCGTCTGGACGCACTTTCCATGGCTCGGCTGGACCAGCGATGATGACGTCGTTCTTTTCCTTGTCGACGAAAACGTATTCGATTCGTTGCAAGCCAGCCAAATATTGAACATCACGTGGAATCTCGCGTCCTTCTTTATTCGCCTTCATGATTGCATTCTGGATTCCACGAAGTGAAACCATCCGCATGTTGGCCTGCTTGGCGAGATCACCGGCGAGCGGGGCCCAGCCCTGCTCCATGGCAGTGGTGAGTTCTTGCAACTCTTGCACGGTTGCAGTCCGCATGACGCCCGAGGCATCAATCATGACACCACCGACAGCTCGGTTTCCGCCACCAAACTGTCCGGCTTGAACAGTTGTGGTCAGCGTCAAAACGCCGAGGAAGACGGGGAAGAGTGAACGAACAATACTTTTCAAGGCAAAATCCATCGCGGTGGATCTCCGGGATTGCCGGCGGTGTCGGACACCACCAGAAGTTAAAGGTTTTATTAGCTATAGGTTATTGTGACCAACGTTTCGCTATTTTTCGAGTAAAAACTGCCTTCTGAAGAAGATAGTTCACTCAAAAAACATCGGTAACGGAAGGTTATGCGGTCTCGTCTAGCGATCAACGGTGGACGGGAAATCTCCCAGATTCTACTTTGGAGGAAGCAAAATGCGGAACAGCAATGGTCAAATTTAGGCCGCAAAAGCCGATCCCACGACCTCGGAGCATAAATTTTGACTGCAATGGGCTCAGAATCAGTCGAAAAACCCCCCTCCTCAACCAGTGGGAGATAGGAAGGAAATGGGAGATAGGAAAGATCAAGGTGCTTATTTGATCCTGCGTAGTGCAGGGCGGTGGAGCGACGTTTTTCGTCTTTCCTCACCTAAAGGCGCAGTCATGGGACGAGCCTCGGCAAATGAGATCGTCATTCGCACGGAACAGGCGAGTCGACAACACGCTCGTGTTTCCTGGTCTGCAGACAGCTGGATTCTTGAGGATCTGGGCAGCCGTAACGGTACCTTGCTCAATGGGCAGCCGATCTCTGAACCGACGCGTTTGGAGGATTCGGACTTGATCGAAGTCGCTGGCTTTGCCATCACGTTCGCTCGCAAAATTGAAGGTGGAATCGGTGAGCCGACACGTTCTCCCACCGCAACGAGCCAAGCCACTGACGACCAGCTCACGCTTGAGATGGATCCTTCTGCCATCACCGACCGGCGACGACACAGCTCCTATCTTTTCGATCCTACCGGTTCAGCCAAATCTGCTTCGGAAGCCAACCACGGACAATCCAGCCGCCATTTGCTCCAACTCGCTTTTTCCCTGGCACGATGTGACCAGATTGAGCAGGCAGTTGATATTGTGCTGGATTGCCTCGCAGCTCATGTGCCGTTGGACACTGCCGGGGCTTATGTATGGCAAACGAAGAAAACGCGTGGAAAATCACAGGACATTCCACTGGCAGGAACTCGACAATCAGGTTCACGCAGTTACCGCCGTCCACCTGAATCCCTGCTGGCAACCGTTGCCACCGAAGACGGTGAGGCAGTCCTGGCCCGCAACGTCATGGGTGACGAGCAACTGGCCACCGAGAATAGCCGCGGGGAACTTGATGCTGAGAGCGTCGTCATGGCGCCAGCCAGAGACCAGCGGAATCAACTCCGGGGCGTTGTACACGTCACCACGACCGCAGGCACCCCACCGCTTGGCTCAAACGAACTCGAGTTCATTGTTGCGACCTGCGAAATTTTTGGTGAATCACTCGGAAATCTCGCCGACCGCAAACGCTTGGATCGCTCGCTTCGACAGAGCCAAAAACAGATCAAGGAACTGCAGGATCGACTTGGAAACAAAGTCAACATCGTCGGCAAGAGTGCTTCGATCGGCGAAATCGTACAACAGATTGGAATGGCAGCCCCTACCAACGCGACCGTCCTCGTGCGTGGTGAATCCGGCGTCGGAAAAGAATTGGTCGCTGCTGCGCTTCATCATGCGAGCGACCGAAGTGCTGGACCGTTGATCTGTTTGAACTGCGCGGCACTTTCTCCGACGTTGCTCGAAAGTGAATTGTTTGGGCATGAAAAAGGTGCCTTCACAGGAGCGACAGAGCGTAAACGTGGCAAGTTTGAAGCTGCTGACGGCGGCACCTTGATGCTAGACGAAATCGGTGAGATGAGCCCTGAGGTACAAGCTAAGTTCCTTCGAGCCCTTGAGGGACATCCGTTTGAACGAGTGGGCGGGCACGAGGCAATTAAAGTCGATGTCCGAGTCGTCGCTGCCACCAACCGTGATCTGCAGACGATGGTTCGTGAAAACAAATTCCGACAGGACCTGTACTACCGACTGCATGTGGTTGAGATCATCGTGCCACCACTTCGAAAGCGAGGCAAAGACTGCCTGCACCTTGCTGATTACTTCCTGGCCCAATTCAATCAGGAAATGGGGCGGAGAATCGAAGGCTTCTCAGATGCTGCCAAACAGGCGCTGCTGGAATACTCTTGGCCGGGAAATATCCGTGAACTCAAAAATGTCGTGGAACGGGCCGTCGTCCTGAATACGAAAAACCGAATCGAAGTCACAGACCTCGCCCTCGCACCTGCCACGCAAGGGATGCCGGCAGGCGGCCAGACCGATGAACCGGTAGAAATGACTCTCGCAGCATTGGAACAAATACACATTGAACGGGTGCTGCGACACACTGATGGAAATAAAAGCCGAGCTTCCGCAATCTTGGGTATCGAACGCAGCACGTTGGATCGCAAACTGAAACGCTTCTTGTCTGCTCAATGATTGACGCCCCGATCCACGCTCTGAAACAAGACCTGGATCGCAAGCTCAAACCTACACAGCAACTGGTCGGGTTCGATTGAACTCTCAAAGCAACTAGCTTGTTCACTGGAAACGGGGAGGCGTTCGAGCGTTCACCCCTTAAGATCCAGGTTGGCCCCTGACTCCATGGGAATGTCCCCGTTGCTGGTCGGAGCAATCCCCAAACTATCAGTGTTTGCCTGGGACTCATGCTCAGCCTCGTCTTGATCAGCCTTCGCTTCATCACCCTCATCATGACGTTCGAACTGGTCCAGCAACTGGCGGCCATTGCCATGGCGATCCCCGGTTTGTTCACCAGCATCAATCGCATTTGAATCAGCCGACTTACCGCCTGGTTTATCTGCAGTCGCTTGCTGCCGCGTTGATTCAACGGCCTGCGAATCGGCCTCACCTCCGCGAGCGGCGGCACGACTGGTCCCGGCAATCGATGCCGCGGCAGCACTTGGATTGATGTTCATCGACGTATCCTTCTTTTTTGGAAGCCTCGGTCAACTGTTTAAAACGGCAGCCAGTTCCCCAATCCGGTTTTCGGTTCTTTTGCAATTTCTTGTGAGTCATCAGAGATGGCTGGAAAAATCATTTCCAGCGTCTCTTCGACACCTTCAAGTGCCCGCCTCTGATACGTCAGGGCATGCAGTGGCCCGCGGACATCGATGGTCCACAAAGTGTATTGCTCGCCCAAGGTCAGAAGCCCCATCAGGGAATTCCGAGGGTTAACCTGCGTTTGAAAGCTTACGTCAAGTTCTTGGCGATTGTCGAGTTTTCCGTAACCTTTTAAAGCAATCAGTTCACCGGAAACATTGATTTGGTCGAAAGTGATGGTTTCACCAAAAAGTTCGAACTGAAGCTCAGCATCCGTCAATGCTGAATAGTCCTGCTCGTCAGGCTTCTTGATCCTGAGCAACTCCATGACCTGATCCATCAGCGGCAACTTGTACAAAGTTGCATCCCGGACAAACGACGATCCCTTACCACGTAACATGCTGACATTACCAAGCTTGCCATACAGTCGCGTTTGTCCCCGCAGGTTTCCTGACATGTCGTTTCCGTTTTGGCCAAAGTCCGCCAAGATATTGGGGACCATTGCATCATCGACACTGACAACGACATCAAAGTCGCCAGTCGACAACTGAACTTTGCCGTCCATCTCGATTGTGCCGCCGAACAGATTTCCTCGAAGCTTATTTTCGGGTCTTGCAGGATCCTGCTGGATCCCCAAGCCGACAACATTCGTCGAGTTCGCTGCGCGAGCGGGACCACCAAGGTACAGCATTGTATTGGCGACTGAAAAAGGACCTTCAATGTTGGTCACCTGCAGATCATAGACATGCATCGAGTCGATCTGAATATTTCCATTCGCAAAGATCCCACGGTCATCCTGCCTGCCGGTGACTCTGACACTACCGCGCATGGAATGTACGGGTCCAACCTCCGCAATTCGGTTGCCCTCCAGTTGCAGCGAGATATCCCAGTCCAACTCAGGATTCACGTGCATCGCGTCGGGGAGTGATATCCGTGTTGCCCCCGACACACCAATCGGACCACGCAACTGCAATGCCTTCATGCCTTCACGCATCTGTGCTGGCATGGCAGCAATGAGCTCTACATCAGGCAGCAGGCGACTACCGGCATGCAGATTCAACGTCAATTCCCATCTTTCCTGCGCGTTCTGGCGGCAAATCCCGTTTGCCGACAACATCGATGCGTCATGACGACCTTTCAACGAAATCAGTTCTACCTTCGAGCCATCGTAAAAGACCGATCCAGCCGTCACATCAATGCGGTAAGGTAAAGAACTCGGACGCAGGCTCAGGGTACGACTGGTGACCAAGTCAGTTTCAAATTGCTTGGCACTCAGTTCAAGATTGAGTTTGCCATCCGATCCAAGCTGTTCAAGATTGGCCGTCAATTGGTCAAGATTGCCCGTAGGCGAAATCGAATCCCAGATTCTTCTTGCATCTTCGGTTAACGAGTTACGCAGCGAATCATCCATCAACACATTGGTCGCATCGAATTGCAGCTTCAAATGAGAAGGTACTGCAGTTGCATCCTGCGACCCTCTGGCGTAGGCGGTGCCAACGCTCTGCTGCGGTTTCCCCGCAATACGATAAAAACCTCGGCAGACTACATCATGCCCATTTGCACTCACGCCTCTCAGGTCATTCAGCCTCACAACATCATCTTCGACCTGCAGCTTGCCAGTCACTTTGTACAGGGGATAACGGAATTTTTCATACCGCACGTACCCGTCACTCACTCGCACATCAATTTTGCGTGAAGACCGACCAGTCGCGTCAGTGGTTAGCAACGCTGTTACCAAGTGCAAGCTGCCGCGAGGCTTCAATGATCGCGCGAATGCTTCCAGCTTGGACGAGGGACCGTCCCGCGGCGACATGGATTTCAATAGAGTGGCATCAATTGGAATCGGACCGTCGGTCGTGATTGCAAACGCCTTCTCGAGCGTGATCCCAGGCTTGACCGGAAGTTTAAAAGCGCACTGCATTTGATTGGACCCAATGGTCCCGCCCAGCCTTTCTGCGACTGCAATACCGTCGCGAATTTCGACCTTCCCAAATAAATTTTCGACAGGGTAGGGAAAGCGGTCATATTGCACATCCACCCCTTTGCAGGTGACGTGCCCATCAAGTTTCCACTGTAAATCCTGATGTAACAGCTTGCCCTCGATATCGACTCGCCCATAGGGCGAGAACTTGTGCCAGTTGGCTTGCATCTTGGCTGGCAAGGCTGCAGCCAGACGATCATCGAGCATGATGTTGCTCGCGTTGATCTTCAAATCTGCAGTGCAGGGCCACGCGTGACCGTGAATTCGGCCACTTGTCCGCACCAAAGAATCGCCAAACATGAACTGAGAAGTCTGAATGGAAACACCGCTTGGATCACAGATCACGATCCCGCGCAGTTCTGAAATGGGTTGCGGGATGGATTGATGCGAAAAACGGCCTTCATGAATCGTTGTTTTTAATTTGTAGTCAATTTTTCCTGCCGACGACTTGTGCACGGCAAAACTTGTATCGCAGATACACTGCAAGTCCCGCACCTCTCTGACAGTCTTACGCCACTGTGGGGGCAAACGGTCAAAAAGGTCACGACTTAAATAAGCGCCTTTGACCACTCCGCGAATATCCACACCTCGGCTTGAGGTATTGACCTGAACAACCAACGAATTTGCAAAGTCAGTCGATCCACGAAGCGTGATTGAATCATCGGTCTTGCCCTCGGCATTCCGCGCCCGAACCAACAGCACCTCGGGAAAGGTTGCGATCATCGGTCTGCTTTTGGACTCACGGTCAACCAGATGCAGCCGTAAACGTCGAATTTCCATTCGCGGCGTCACCGGCCCGAATTCAGGCATCGGCAACAATTCACTGATCGACGGAGTGCCATCCTGCAACAACCGTGTATTCACGTGCACACCGTCCAACAAAACGCGATGCGTGTTGAGCGGCACTCCCCCCGCACCAAGCTTGCCTGTGTCCAAATCCGCTTCCACTGTCAAACGCTCGATGCGAACCAATTCGCTGTCCTGAGCGCCGTCGATCACCGCCAAAGGATCAAGAATGCGTAAATCTTCGAAAATGAAACCGATGTTCTTGTCAAAGTATCCCCGCCGAAGAGAAACCACATGATCGGGATAGTGTTCCTGAAAAACTTTTAAAACATGTCGGCGAGCGGTTTCACCCACCGTTTGAGGCGTCAGGGTATAAACCACAAAGGCAATGCCCATGCCAACAAGCGCAGCACTTAACAGCCGCGAGAGAAGTCTCGGCTTAGCGGAAATCGGCGCATCCTTGGTGCCATTCAAACCCGAACCTTAGAGCGTTCAGTTGTTGCGAGCGTTCCATCACGTCGCAGCCGGATATTAGCTGTGTTTTCAAGAACCCAGCCAGCCCAAAAACTGCCAAAAGCGGTAGATCCACGGCGATTGCCAGGGACTTTCCATCGAAGCTGACATCGAAAAAACGCTTAATGCAAGCAATGTGTAGAACGTGCCACGACGCATGGGCGTCGTCTCAAACCACGCCATGACAGGGGTGACAACAAGTAACCACAAGGGCGCGAACCATAACAGCCAGCGAAAACACACACTGACGCCGCCGTAATTACGGTCAATCAGCGGACGATTCAGATAAAACAAAAAACAAACGAGGGAGGCGACTGAAATAGCTAGCATCAAGCGTCTGGACTCAGGTGGACCACGCATCAATCCTGCCAGCAGCCCGATGGGCACCAATAACCACAGCGGCGTCAGCGAAAATAGGCCATGATGGCCAAAGGTCATTTGAAAAAGATAGACAAGCTTGGAAGGTTCACCTTGGTCAACGCCTCGACGTGTTCCATCTTTCCAGTAAGTGTTGGGATACTCATACCAATCATCCCACCTTGCGACAGACCACCGACCTTCTGCCAACAACAGGGCAAACTGGCGCTCGTCGCTCCTGACAAGCCAGCGTTCTGCCTCATCGGATGTTGCGACCTCAATTTCGTCTGTGCTGGTGATCAGGCCCGCCTTCACCAGCCGTGCCTGAATCTCCTTCGCGACTGTTTCGTCAGGTTCAGTGGATTCCGTCGCCAACGAATCGAGCACGGCAATGGTCGAACCATTTCCCCGATGAGCATAGGGAGGGCGAAGACTTTGGTGTGCTAACCAATTTGTTCCAAAGAAACCAAGAGCAACAATCACCACCCCTGCTATGAATGGCAACACTGAATCACGCTTCGCCCACGCAAATAACCCGAACCAAAAGACCAACATCGAAAGCGCGGGAAGTTCATTGGCTGCTGCCAGTGCAGCACCGGCACCAGCCACTAAGAAAAGGATCACCTGCGATCGCCGCTGCAATTCACTGCCGATGGAATCCGCGTCGTTTGGCTTTATTTTGTTCGAACGTTCGGACGCGCGGACCGCAGCGTTTGGCTTGCCGATTCCACCGATCGTTACCAGATAAATCCAAGCCACCACTGCTGTGGCGGTAGCAGCTGGTAAGTGATTATTCAAAGAGATGGCAAAGGGCAGCAGCATGGTTCCAAAGCAGCATCCCAATGCAGCCATGCGTTTTGACCAATCATCTTTTCCTATTCGTTCGATGCACCCCATGGTGGCAAAATAGAAGAGAGCTAAAAGAGGCAGGTTAACAAGCGCTAGCAGAATTCTTGCCAGATAGATCGGCTGATCAGTCAAAGTCATGCCGGTAACAAGGTTCACTACTTTGTAGACACCAGCGACCGCAGTTGGAAACAGCGGTGGTTTACTGCTGTAATAGTGCTGCTTGTCATCTGTTCCCAAATGGCGCACTTTATCGATTGTCTGCCACGGGTGAATATGGCGACGAACCGGATCGACAATTTCGATCTGAGAATCGATCGCATAAGTGCCATGCTCAACGAGTGATGCAACCGTACACCATCGACTGCGGTCATTTGCGCTCAGAAACGCTGTTGTACCGTCACGACCTGTAACGACCGAAATCCGCCCGGCAGTCAAAGCCAATGCAATCAAAGCAAAAATCAGATAGGCAGAGCGTCGTGCCTTGATGTCACGCGCGGCTTGCTCGGTCATGAGTTTTGCCCCTGAGGATTATCACTGGTCGGACTGCTTGCATCATCGAGTGTTCCTGCAGCGTGCTCTGCAATGCTAAAGGTATCACGAGGTCCATGCGTCCGCGCAACAACCAATTCGGCCAACAGTCCAGCAAGAAGAAACTGTGCACCGAGCAGTAAGGCAACAATGCAGTAGTAAAAAATTGCTTTTTCATGAAGGTGCACTGGATCAACACTTTCGATCAATCGCGAGAGAACCCACCAGAGTGATAACGACAGAATTCCCAAACTACCTACGGTGAAAAACAACATGCCTCCCACTCCAATGAGATGCAGTGGACGGCTTGAGAACCCGGTGAGAAGGTAGATGGTCATCAGATCAAGAAAGCCCTTGATCATTCTTGAAAATCCGTACTTCGAATGACCAAATCGGCGGGCGTGATGTTCGACAACAATTTCACTGGGTTTAAAACCTCGAGCAGCAGCGAGCACGGGAATGAAACGGTGCCGCTCGCCATACAGTTCCACCTCTTCAAAAATTTCCCGACGGTATGCTTTGAAACCGCAGTTGTGGTCATGTAGCTTCACCCCCGTCAGCCTGCTCACCAGCCAGTTGAATACCCGACTTGGCAAAACTTTGTGCAGCGGATCATGTCGAACCTGTTTCCACCCACTCACCACATCAAAACCTTCATCCAGCTTTTCGAGAAAACGCGGAATTTCCTGCGGATCGTCCTGCAAGTCGGCATCCATCGTAATCACGATTTCGCCGGTACAAATCTCGGCACCCGCCGAGAGTGCGGCAGCCTTGCCAAAATTCCGACGAAAGCGGATTGCCTCGGTGCCAGCGTGGGCCTGGACCAATTCCTGCATGATCGACCACGTGCTATCGGTCGATCCGTCATCCACAAACACGATTTGAGCTTGAAGCTGATGATCGTTGCAAACACTCAGAATTCGCGTGTGTAACTCCTCAATCGACTCAAACTCGTTGAGCGTTGGAATGATGAACGACACGTGACGGGTTGGTTGTTGCACTTTTGCCTCTCCACTTGGAACAAATGAGGGGTCGCGTTGCTTTCAGCAGCAGAACTGCCAATCGTTTGATGATGTAAATCAGTGGTGCCCAAAATATCGCGGCCGAGTTTTGCTCACCTGATGATGGCCATCGGCATCAGAGCCTGGCGGCCGGAAGTAATTAGTATTTAGTATTACAGAAGGATGCGAATCAGACACCCGATGCACACTCTAGGCGGGGCCTCCATTATGCCAATCTGTCAGTCCCGTGTCAGCGTGGAGCTGTGTCAGAGAGGATGTTGTGGTGGGAATAAGCTGGAGTTTGAGATGCAATTATCTTCGTCAGTCGCCTTACTTTACACGATCGCCATCCCTGAACTGCTAAACGACACTGGCAGAACGGATTCCGCAAAATGGCAGATGTACACGTACTGAACACTCGCGACAGCATGTTCAGTCGTTTATAAACTGACGTCGCCATCTTCCGCGAAGCGTTGTTTTGACGCTGGCACCTCTCTCACAAACAAGTTGCTGTTGGTTCATGAACACTTCAGACTCACCGTCCCCGCAACGCCGGTACAATACCAGGCTGGGCTTGTTCTTATTTTTGGTCTACCTGACTCTGTACACCGGATTTGTACTGATCAACGCATTCGCTGCGGACAAGATGGAAACCATCGTTCTAGCAGGGCTTAACCTGGCAATCGTTTACGGCTTTGGACTGATTGTGTTTGCCATAGTCCTGGCTCTGATTTATGGCCTGATGTGCCGCAAAGACCCGGCTGAACTTACCGAGACAGCAGAAGCAGCCACAACGCAGGGGGATTCCAAATGATTTACGACCCCGCACCACTCGCCATTTTTATATTCCTGGGCTTCGTGTTCGGTACCGTTGGACTTAGCTTCTACTTGGGCCGCAAAGCAAAATCATCCGAAGGATATTTCGCAGCGCACGGTCAAATTCCATGGGCTGTCAATGGTGTCGCGTTTGCTGGTGACTACCTTTCTGCCGCATCATTCCTCGGCATTTGTGGGATGATCGCCGCCTATGGTTACGATGGATTCCTGTATTCCATCGGATTCCTGGCTGGCTGGATTGTCGCTTTGTTTGTGATTGCTGAACCGATGAAGCGACTCGGTAAATTCACATTTGCTGACGCTCTGGATGCAAAATTCAATTCACGTGGTATTAAAGGTGCTGCAGGCATCAGCACGCTGGTTGTCAGCATTTTTTATCTCATCCCACAGATGGTGGGCGCGGGCTCACTGATTCAGCCACTCTTAGGACTCCCTCACTGGGTCGGCGTGGTGATGGTTGGTGTTGTGGTCATCATGATTGTTGTCACCGCCGGTATGGTCTCAACCACCTGGGTCCAGTTTCTCAAAGGATCACTGCTTGTCATCTTTAGCACCGTGTTGGTGGTCATGTTGCTGCAAAAAGGTTTGACAACCGACACAAGCAGTTTCGAAACGATTGGGCCATTGAGTGAACAAGATCTGAAACAGGATACGATCGCTGGTCGAGAGGTGATTCCGCCTACAGGTGGCTGGCTGAGTACTGCTGACAAGAAACAGGAATTCATACGATTCATTCCCAAAGATGGCAGAGCGGGATACGACATTTTCCATATCGATGACATCCCTGGCTCGGATAAAAAGTTACTGAGACAGGCACAATCAGTCACCGGTTCAGGGAAATCCAAAGAGATTGATGGTGCTCCCAATGGTCGTGAAAGTGGCGAACGAGAATTGCAACCGATTGGACATCTTTCCAAGCTTCCCGGGGGAGAAACCTCAACAGGTCCTCTGGGGCCCATTTCCTTCTTCACAACGATCGGAGACAGTGAAGTTATCCTGTGGGGAAGCACGACAATCACGAACCCCAAAGGTCCCAAGACGACGGTTTACTACCAGAAGCCAACCGCAGGCAACCGTGTCCTGCGCCCAGGCGAACACCCAAAGTTTGCCGGTATCCGCGGTGAAAGCTTTGGTGATAAGCTGAACTTTCTTTCGTTGATGCTTGCACTATTCTGTGGAACTGCCTCGCTTCCTCACATTCTGATTCGGTACTACACCGTCAAAGATGGTTCGGCGGCACGCAAAAGCACAATTGTGGGAATCGCAACCATCGGATTCTTTTATGTCCTAACGCTCTACCTCGGACTGGGAGCCATGACCAGCGGCGCGCTCGACCTGACGGACACGAACATGTCCGCGCCCCTACTGGCTAATAGCATTCGTCCGTGGCTCTTCGCGGTCATCTCAGCGATCGCCTTCACCACCGTTTTGGGTACCGTCAGCGGCCTGATTCTTGCCAGTAGTGGTGCGGTTGCTCACGATCTGCTGATCGGTGTCATGGGGATCAAGCTATCTGGAGAATCACAAGTCAAAGTCGCCAAACTTGCAGCCATTGTCGTGGGAGGAATCGCGATCATTCTGGGTGTGCTCTTCAAAGAACTTAACGTGGGTTACCTCGTCGGCTGGGCATTTAGTGTTGCTGCCAGCGCAAACCTGCCCGCATTGGTCATGCTTCTGTTCTGGAAGAAAACGACGAAAGAGGGAATCATCGCCAGTGTTTTGGTTGGGATGGTCAGTTCTCTCGGATGGATCCTTCTATCTGCCGACACCTACAAATCGGTTTACGGGCTGGATCCCAATGATGCGATTGCCCCCTTCAGTCAGCCGGGCATCATCACCATTCCGCTTGCTTTCATTACCCTGATTGTCTTTTCACTGTTTTTCAGCAGCAAGCAGGATGAAAGTGCAAGCAAAGCAAATGCGTAACCACTTTCATTCATTTTGAATCGCTTCTGCAGTGATTTCCCTGCGAATAACAGTGACCACACACGTCACTGTTCAGGATTGCGACGTTAAATTCGTGAGTAAGTTCTCACGGAGGAGTGTCGTTGGCTGAGCAGTCGCCACACAGCGGTCCATCTGCTGCAGTGGTTCATCCTGCTGCAACAGTCCATGGCCTCGTTGAGCCATGGACGTGACGTGCGAGACCGAAATCCTCGTCAGTTGATAGCAAAAAACAGACGCGAATTGAGGTGATTTTTCCCCTCAAAAAATCTGACTTGGCCTGAAATCCAAAAATTCATTAAACTCCCGTGGCTATGTAGCCGGGAAGCGGCTTGGTCGGAGGTGGATTCACACGAGGTGACAGCCTTTGAAATCGATTGACAGAGTATCAATCGCATAGAACAAGTCACGAAAGACTTGAGCGGAGTCAGGTGTTCGGCAATAGGACCGCAGGGAGGGAACCAATGCCAGGCGAGTCGTTCCGATTCATACATGCAAGCGATTTTCATCTGGAAACGCCTCTAGGCGATCTGGATTCACTGCCCCCTCAATTACGTGAGGTCATGGCCGAGGCTCCGCGTCAAGCGGCCCGTGCCGTGTTTGAAGCAGCACTTGCTGACAACATTGATTTCCTGGTGCTCTCAGGTGATCTTTTGAATCCGCAAGCAGCGGGTCCGCATGGCATGGCAATGCTGCTGGACTATTTCGAACAACTGAACAGCAAGGACACACCGGTCTTTTGGTCAGCGGGGTTGACCGATGACCCTCAAAAGTGGCCGGACTCGGTACCGTTGCCACCCAACGTCACTTTGTTCCCCAAAAACCGCGTAACGGCGACACCGGTCCAACGTGGCGGGCGTTCCATTTGCACGGTGGTGGGTCGCAGCAGCGACGGACAGCAGGTGTTGCATGTCCCCAGCTACCGCATTGATCCCACCGAAGATTACACAGTGGCGGTCGGCTACGGCGACGCAGACGCAGACGCCTTGGCTGAGGGACGTTTTGATTACTGGGCGCTTGGGGGCAAACACAACCGCAGCGAAATTGAAGGCGGGGCAGAAGCAGCAGCCGTCTACTGCGGAACACCCCAGGGCAGGTCCCTCTCAGAATCTGGAGCCCACGGTTATTCAACAGTCGACGTGGATGGTGACGGTACCACACGAGTGCATACCGTTGAGTCGGATATTTTCCGTTACTGCAACATTGAACTGGATGCATCAGACATTGCAGCTGTGGGAGGCATCCGCAATCTCCTGGGCGAGCGGATTGCACGCTTGCAGCACGAGAACGGAGGCCGCCACCTGTTGATTGGCTGGGACATTTCAGTGGCCTCAGGAGAAACCCTTGCATCCGTGGGGGACACCGAGGAACTACTGCAGTGGGTACGACGTGAATATGGGCACGGCAACCCATCTGCCTGGACAACCACTTTGACCATTCGCCCACCGCGGCAATACCCAACATCATGGAACGATGAAGACACCATTCTCGGTGACTTCCTACGTGCCTCTGACAAACATCGCAAACTTGATGGGCGTGACTTGAATCTCATGCCAACCACCGAAGAACACTCGGGTCTCAACAGCACAACAACCACTTTGCTGGCAGAAGTCGCTGCCTCTGAGCGGATGGATGTGCTCGACCAGGCAACCCTGCTGGGTGTCGAATTGCTCCGTGGCGGAAAGCCGAACTTGGTGCAGAAATAATGAAAGTTAAAGACATTCAAATCGACGGATTCGGTGTTTGGACCGGACTCTCCGTAGACTCCCTTTCTGAGGGGATGACGCTGTTTTACGGCCCTAACGAGGCTGGCAAAACAACCCTGATGCAGTTCGTACGCGCGATGCTGTACGGATTCACGGACGAACGCCGTGAAAAATACCTGCCACCTGTACATGGTGGTACACCGGGTGGTGCTATTCGCGTGACTGGTCCCGGTGGGGGCTATGAGATCCGACGTCGGAGTCAACTCACCGACACCGGCTCCACAGGACAGTTGTCCGTCACGGGACACGATGGTCTCAGCCAAGGACAACACCGGCTCAGCAGTTTATTGGGCCAAATCGATGAGTCAATTTTCACCAATGTGTTCGCGATCGGAATGCGGGAACTGCAGGAACTGAGTACTCTTGACGACACTGCTGCCGCGGATGAACTCTACAAGCTGTCCAGTGGCTTGGATCGCGTATCACTTGTTGATGTGTTGCGATCGCTACGGGATGGTCGCGGGGATCTGGTTGGAAACGAAGCTGCCGCCAACGAAGCAGAAGCAGTCAAACTGCATAGTCTGATCAGCAAGCGGGAACAGCTTCGTGATGAAGTACAGCAACTGACTCGAGGTGGTCGTCGCTGGAGTGAATTGGCATCGCAGCGGCGATCGCAGGAGCAGGAAATCGACCAACTTGTTCTGCGCACCTCCGGGTGGGAGCGTGAAGCTCGTTGCGTTGAGATTGCCTCAGGCGTTTTCGAAAAATGGCAAGAGCGTGACTTGTTGTCTGAGTCCATGGAAGAGATGGAAGAGGACACTCTGTTTCCGGAAGAGGCTCCCTCACAACTAGTACAGATCGACGCCATGATGGAGGAGCGTCGTGCGCGTCTGGAGGACGTCAAAAGCAAGCGGCGTGCCGTTAGAGAAAAAGCAGAACAACTTCCGGTTAGTCGACGGCTGCTTGATTTACGGAGCCGAATTGAGGCTGCCGCCGAGCAGGCAACATGGATCGAAGCACTCGAAGAGCAGTTGGAACGCCTTGACCAGCGAATCGACCGCGCCCAAAAACAGCTTGACTCCGATGCTGATCGGTTGGGCATGGATGATGAGGACCGCGAGACCCTGCTGTCGGGAGATCTTTCCCAACTACCAGACTTGTCCAAGCAGACAATGAGCGCGTTGGCAGGCCCCGCCAAGCAAGTCAAGGAGCAGACATTCCTGCTGAAGCAGGCTCGAACAGACGCAGCAAACTACAAGGAAAAGTCTGACAAACTTGCTGATTCACTGCAGGAAACGCTGGAGCGAGCAAACGCCACCAACCTGCAACAGGCAATCCGCCAGAACACAGAAGTGATCGCAACACTTCGCCATCGCATGCAACTTGGGGAACACCTCGAGAAGCTGAAGAGACACTACCGCGATCTTGAAAAAGAAACGGTTGACCTGACAACAGCCGAAGCTCTTCCCGTCGACCGTTTGGTTCTTCTCGGTGTGCCATTCATCGTGGGTGGCATGGGCTTGATCTATGGAATGGCCAACGTCTTCGGAATCACATGGCTCGTTTCGAGACCTGACCCCACGTGGGGCATGCTTTGCATCCTGTTCGGATTCATGAGTTTGCTGACGTATTATTTTGGCAGGGAAAGTGGTCAACGGACAACCTCGCGTGACCGCGAAGACTGCGAGCGACAGATTGATACACTTCGCCGTCAAATCCGCGAAGTCGAAACCGAACGCAATGACATTGATTCGACCTTACCAACTACAAATGAATCGTTGGAATTGCGAGTCCGCGACACTCAAAACCTGATCACCGAACTCGAAGCAGCGTTACCGACCTACCACCACCATGAATCCGCTTTGCAGTCCTACAAAGCAGCTCAGGAGCGAGCGTCAACTGCTGTTGATGGGCTCCGAGACGCAAAGCGTTCGTGGTCTGCGACTCTTGACCAACTCGGGCTGAGCGACTCCATGTCGCCCTCAAGTGTCCGAAGTCTTAGCAATGGCTATGAAGCAATGCAAAACAGTCGTCGAAGACTCGATGAACTGCTGAGCGAAAAAGACCAACGTCGTCGCGAGCGTCAAGCCATCGCCAAACGAATTGAAGCACTTTACTGCGAAGTCACCTCCGACGATGGCTCGGAAAGTAGTGAACAAGACGAAAGTGAAGACCCGTTACCGAAACAGAGTCAGCCTCAACTTTTGCACAGCACCCCACTGGAGAAGCTGAACTACCTGCAAAGTGAGTTGTCGCGTCAGCATCACTGGATCAAGCGCCGCCGCGAACTCAAAGAACAGGACGTGCAACTGAAACGGCAGCAAAGCGGGCACCACCGAACCATTGAGCGAGGCGAACAACAACGCCGAGCCCTGTGGGCCAAGTGTGGAGTCGCCACACCGGAACAGTTCTACCAAATGGTCGACCGAAAAGCGCAGTTGGTTGAAATGAACAGGCAGCACGATGATCTGGACAAGCAGATCAAATCGATGATTGGCAACCATGTTGCATACGAAGACGTCGAATCCGTGATGGAAGAAGCATCAGCCGCCGATCTTGATCGGCGATGGGAATCGCTGACAACCAACATGAATGAAACAGAAACGAGAGTGGCACAACTGCGAACCCAGCAAGGACAGATTTCGCAGGAGATGAAACAACTGGGGGAGGATTCGCGGCTCACCGTGGCACAATTGGAACTTGGTTGCATCGAACGCCGGATCGAATCTGCCGCCCGCCGCTGGCAAACCCTGTCAATGGCAAGCTGCCTGCTTGAAGATGTTTGCAGCACCTTTGAACGAGAACGCCAACCGGAAACACTACGCGAAGCATCTACCTTCCTCAATCAATTGACCGATGGAAAATACACCCGAGTCTGGACACCTCTGGGCACCAATCAGTTGAAAATTGGCGATGCCAACGACAAATCAATTCCGTTGGAAGTACTCAGTCGCGGAACGCGTGAGGCTGTATTCATCGCATTGAGATTATCGCTCGCAGCAGCCTACTCGCGCCGCGGAGTCATGTTACCTTTGGTGTTGGACGATGTACTGGTCAATTTCGACCGGGATCGCGCAGTCTGCGCAGCAAAAACACTCCAAACTTTTGCGGAACTCGGACATCAAGTGATGATGTTCACCTGCCACAAACACATTGTCGATATTTTCCACGACATCGAGGTGGAGGTTCGAATGATGCCTGCACAGGGCACACCAGGAAGAGCCAGCATTCTGGAACCTGAGCTAGAACCGGAACAGGAGTACGAATACGAGTATGAGGAAGAGGAAGAAGAAGTCGTTGCCGAAGAAGAGACCATTGAAGAACCAATAGCTGAAGAGCCGGTGCTCGAGGAAACACCCAAGGAAATTCTCGAGGAAACACCGGAGGAAATCATCGAGCAGGAGCCTGCTGCACTTCCTAAACCTGAGCCTGCACCAAGCGTCATTTACATCCAGCAACCCAAACGACAAGCACGAAAAGTCGAGCCCATCAAAACAGACCATCCAGAACCCACCTTGGGCTGGGCTTGGTTTGAAGATGATTCCGATGCCAGTGAATCGGTGGAACGCTTAGGAGAAGTGGAGGATGCTTTAGCGTCCATCACAGGCGAAGACTGGAGAGAAAATGACCTACTACAAGCTCCGGATGATGTGCCAGAGGAGATTTGGAACCGAACCGGTTCATGGTGGGGAGACTCTGCATCCGGTGACCCTGCTTCAAGAAAAAGCTTCGATCACTAACGCTGGTTGATGCAATTATTTCCGATTGATACCAGCCTCATCGACTTGGGACCGTCACTGAATAGAAATCATGAAGGCAACCTTCGCCACAAAAAAGCGATCTCGCTTTGATTTGGAAAAATTGGTTAAAGATCAAGACGTTGAGTGTCTTATCTACCTTCCACTCCACAGGTGATCTCCATGCTGCGTCAACTGCTCAAATTTTTTTCGTTCGGACGCCAAGAACCAACCGTCATTGATCAGGAACCAGACAATGTGGTTCTCTATGCAACGGTTGAAACTTCCCCTGAGAACAGTTCGCGATCGTCATTGAGTCCGGCCGTTCTCCCGAATGCTCGACCGTTGCCCCACCATCGCGAGCGACTCCTGTCCATGCAACTGCCGCACGCGAAACTGTGCAGCCCTCAACGTTGCCTACGCCTGAACAGCATGGGAATTTCAACCACAGGTGATCTGGCAACGGCAGACTTACCAAGCCTCGCTGCCCAATTTGGCGCTCCAAAAAAAGCGTTAAAAGTACTCAAACAGTATCGCCGGGCAATTCGCTTTTCAGCCTCGGTCCCCGGAATGATGCCGCGAGACGCCTTACTATTGATTAGCATTCACCGCCGAAGTGTGCGTGGCTTGGCGATGGAATCACCGGCGCGATTGCATCGCGACTTAGAGCGTTTCGCAGAAAGCACCCAAGGAAGGCAGCAATTGCGTGGACGCAGAATCCCCAGCACAAGACGCCTGAAAAAATGGATCACCGAATGCGAAACGGTAACAAGTGGTGCACGCCTTCATGCTTTAGTGACCTAACCCAAATCCCATCAAGCCGAACAGGCACACCAGGCTCTCGTCGTGGGGACCCCGAGTTGAGATGCGATTTTGCGCGAGCAATGACGTAAAAGACTGCTCAACTGTCTACTGCAGAGCTGAAGCACAACGTCAGCCAGCAGGTAAAAACACACCATGAGTGAACAAGAATCCGGATGGTCTCTGAAACACCGGGACAACATTGAGCACGGGCCCTTTGAGCTCGAAGACCTGATCAAAGCAGCTCGAACTGGCAACATCGCAACCGACACGATGCTCCGCCACTCGAAGCACACACGCAACCAGTGGGTCATTGCAACACGTGTAGCGAACATCGCACAGGCACTCTCTCAAACGGTTCCAACTTCCAAAACACGCCAAACGCCAACATCTCACAATACGACTTCATCAGCCGCCTCAAACAACCCAGTCAGCGAAACGACACCCGCTCACCAAGCCAAAAATCAAGACGCAGCCGCACAAAACTCTTCCCCACCCCCTAAAAGCATCTTCCGACGTACGCGCTCCAGCGGTGCCAACCCACCAAGCACACCCACCACGAAGCTGCCAGAGCCAACAGAGGAACCTGAGGTCACTGAGAACCAAAAATCAGCAGACGGCGTTTCCGAACAGCGGGACCTTTCCATCAGAAACTGGCAGGAAGACAACCTGCTTGTCCCGCGAACACTTCCTGATGCATTCTTTGCCTTCTTTGATTTCAAATTCAGATTTTTCATCACACCTTGGATCGTCAAACTTTTGTGGTTCATTGGTATTACTGCCGCGATCGTGACGGCAGTGCGTCTCGGCTATGACAACTTGTTTAGCCCTGAACTGGATACCGAAGTGGCAGCAGAGCAAGGCGTCAAAAACTGGCAGTTCGAACCACTGGGAGGAAAACCTCTCCTAAGCTTTCCTGCTGCACGTTATTTCTTTTATGCACTTGTCATTTTCTGCAGCACATTGTTGTTACGCGTTGCGTGTGAAGTTTCCATCGTGATGTTCCGTATTGCCGGAAGCCTTGCAGAAATCAAGGTGATTCTGAAAGAAAAGAAGCTGTGACGTGATTCGCTTTCCCGAAAACCCTGCGAAGTGGTTGAAAGGAAGCCGATGGTTCTTGCGCGGTGAAAGTAATTATCATATGTGCAGGTAATTAACATAGAACAGCAGGTCGTTCACCACTGATGAAATCAATGGTGGCACACTTGGCAGATCATTGATTTCAACAAGATTTAAATGGTGCTTACGTGAGTGACAAGTTTGCAGTCTTGCGAGAGTGCGCGGACCAATTCGAAGCGCAGACCATTCGCATTCGACTTGCTGCCGAAAAAATCCCTGTACTGATTACAGGAACGGACCCCAACTTCGCACTGAGTCTTGGAGGCGCGGCTACGTCTCGACCTGTACGAGTTGAGGTTGAACACTCTGATTTGGAACGCGCAGACATCCTGCTCAAACAGGATCAACTGCGTGCGACACAAACGGAATCGTGGGTCTGCTGCCGGTGTCATGAACAAAACGCGCCCACCTTTGATATTTGTTGGTCCTGCAACAAAATGCACGACAAAACAACGGTCAACGACCAAGGGCAACCAGTGCCTAGCGAAAGCAAACCAGGAGACAAAAGGCGACCTGAAATCGCTGAACGACTACATCGAACTGATCTGGGGCAAGATCCAAGAAGCACGCATGAACAGGCCTTGCTCGCCGACCAAACGCGTCTGACGACTCCATCAGCACCAACCCCAACTGGCCAAGACCACGAAACGCAAACAGCATCGGTATCACGCTGTGCCCGGTCTGCCGTAGTTGGGATCCTGCTGTTCCCGCCGCTTCTCAACTTTTATTCGATTTACCTGCTGCTCAACCTCGACTCAACGGTCTACCGCAACTCCGACACGAGACGCCGCGTGTGGAGCGTTTGGATTTTCAATGCAGCAGTCATCAGTCTGGGCACGACACTTTGGTGGTTGTTATTTTTTCGTCCGTAGGTTCACGAACCCGCGTCACTGACTACATTCGAACCACCTTTCTTTCTACTTCGGCCTTCCATACTCATTGCGGCGAAAGTACTCACGGGGGAAATCTGCTTTCCCTGCCTCCTGAGGATGCCGCCAAGGAAACCGAGGTCCTCGATCCTCCAGCAGCGGCACTTCTCGCCCGTTACTTTCGAACAAGAGTTCCCAAAGCCTCTTATTCAACGCAATGATTCGCTCGGCGTGCTCAGGTCGGTCGATCAGATTATTCATCTCTGCTGGATCTTTTTCCAGATCATATAATTCATCCCGGTCCCAAAGGCCGTGGCAGCGAATGTACTTCCATCGCCCCCCAATGATGGCGTGCAGCGTGGGTGTGTGAGGATAATTGCGTTCCCAATAATACTCGTACAGCAAATCAGGCCGTTTCAACTGCGACGGATCGCCAGAGCACAAGGCGGACCAGAAACTCTGCCCATCGACATTTTCAATTGGCGTCGACGAGGTTGCATCAAGAATGGTGGGCGCCAAGTCAATGTTGCCAACCAAACCCTCGAACCGCAGTCCCGCAGGAATCTTCCCTTTTGCCATCATGAGCAACGGCACCTTCGCACTAGCCTCGTAGGCAGTGCGTTTGTCGATCAGTCCATGATCCCCAAACTGGAATCCATTGTCCCCCATATAAATGAAGAGGGTATTGTCCAAAAGTTCTTGATCCGTGAGGTACTTGGTCAAGCGTCCGACGCTATCGTCAACGGCGAGCAAGGATTCGCAATAACGCCGGTAATAAACCTCTGGAGAGAAATTCTCAATGTTGTACCCAAAGTCTGCACCGTGCCTGCTATTCCGCTGGTTACGAACCCACATCGGCAGGTTGCCTTTTTCCATTTCGGCAACGGTAGGAGTTCGAATGGGCAATGCTGCATTGTCATATCGCCCTCGGTGACGATCCGCTGGGACAAAATCTGCATGAACTGCTTTATGACTCACATACATGAAGAATGGTTTATCTGACTTGCGTTCATCCAACCAATCGATGGCATAGTCTGTCAACTCATCCGTGATGTAACCTTTTTGTGGCACACGTTGCCCATTGACATTAAAACCATCGTAGGTGGTCTGAGGTACTTCCCGTGTCGTCCCATGTCCATCAGGCCAATAGGTGCCTTGACCTTTGAACGCGACCCAGTGGTCAAACCCGCGCTGACGGTCATCGATGTCGCCTCCCATATGCCACTTGCCAATGAAGGCTGTTTCGTAACCAGATTTCTGCATCTGTTGAGGAAAGAAAATCAGGCCGGGATCTACGGGGTGGTAATTGTCAACGACTCGGTGATTGTGAGCGTATTGACCGGTCAGGATAGATGCCCGACTGGGTGAACAAAGTGATGTAGTGACGTAGGTATGGGTCAGCATGGCACCGTGCGATGCCAATGAATCAATATGCGGCGTTTCCAGAAACGGATGCCCTGCAGCGCCAAGACAATCAAACCGATGATCATCACAAAGAACAAAGACGACATTCAACTTTTCGTCCTGCGCGACCAAGTTGGTGCAGGACAACGCCCCCACCCAAGTCAGCAGGATGAGCAAAACATCAAAACGAAGGGTTTGGACAATCATACGTTTTCTTCAGACTCAAAAATAAGATCGTGACTTAAAAAAAGATCGGACATTGCTTTTAGGATTCGACAACAACGCTCAAGCAATCGTCCCACACAATTCAGGGGAAACATCAAGCCTCGAGCCATCACACATTTGAGGCTACAAAGTCGGCGTGCCCATGTGACCCACCAACAGCTTGCGACCGCTCCATCCAATTCACATAAAACTGGCCTCGCCACCGCACAAAACTTATTGATTAGCCATCAGGCGAGGATTCCATGCACGCGGCTGTAATCCCTATCTTCGGGCCCCAGACGCTGCTCAGTTTGATAGGCCTCGAGCATTGTATTATAGACATCGATACCCTCTCTTCCGACATCTAGAATTTCGCCCGTTTTGAACCGGCCATTGGCTCCCGAAATCGCGTGAAATACACCAGACAATTCCCTTTTCACATCGGCGTGTCGACCATCACCAGACTCGGTCGAAATGGTAATACACGAGTTCTCAAGAATCGATTTTCCGTTTGGTTCCTGAACTCCGTCAAGTCGGCTCAGAAAGTAGGCAACTTCCCGCATTTTCATATGAGCGTGGGCTCTCAGTTGCTCATTTTCTTTCTTCGGATTGAATTTGTGCCACCACTCGTGACTGCATCCTCCCGACCCACTCTTGTTCAACAGCTTCGCATCGTCAAACGAGTGGATATGTTTCCCGTTGTACTGATAGTCTCCAGTAACTCGCAGTCGTTCGCCCGCCGCCAAAAACGTAACCGCCCCAAACCTGGCACGATCCAATTCGACGGCTAACGCATAGAGATCGGCCATCAAACGCCACTCCTTCACCAGATCATCGATCCTCATATCGATTCCCTCGCCGCCCGGGTCAGCATGCCCACCATGCGCGAGTGCAGACCTTGGAGGCAATGGTGGTGAATTTGGGCCAGCACCTTCCATTTCGAAGGCACGCTGCTCAAACTCTCGAATCCGCTCGAGGTGATCTTCCACACGTCCGCGGGAGACACTTCCCAGTGGTGAATTCTTCCCCGAGTAATAACGATACTGTTCTACAACCGAGTCGAGCACACTTCGCCTTAATCGCTGTTTCCGTGCATCACCTGGGTCACCTGTTCCCTCAATCACACCAAAGACACGATTGAAAAGGTCGCGTGGTCTTTCCTGGATCGTCGCTGCAACGGTGCCATCCTCGTTGTAGCTATGCACATAACGACTGACGCGACTTCGACGAAAAAAAGTCCCGCCGATCAACGTAGGAACCATTCCCGGCGGCATTCCTGCCGGATGGCAACTTTTACGAATCACCTGATCCATCGAAGCACCGCCTGCTTTTGCTTCGCCGTCCGGTGGCGTAGCAGTAAATGCTCCGCTTGCACCATCAAAATGGGCATTGATTCCCGATTCATCGCAACGCACCTGATCAACATTCCGCATGATCAACAGTTTGTCGCTAAGTGGCTTCAGTGGTTCCAAAACCCCGTCAAACCCCTCCGTTTGAAGTGGTGCAGGAATCCCAAGTCCAAAAAACACATTGAATGCCCGCACCGGAATTTGAGATTCAGCCGCGGCGACTGCTGCCGGAAGAAACATTTCTTCCAGTAGCGGCAAACCAATCAAAATACCACTCGCTCCACGGAGCATCGTTCGACGGTGCATTTGAGTCTGTTTCATGGCAGTATAAAAATCAGGGTAAATAGGATTTAGCACGAAAGCTGACACAGCATCGATGCTTTGCAAGACTAGCAGAATTGATCCGACAACTGGATTTTAACGGCACGCCTTTCAAGGCCAGCAACAGAATGATTGTTCGAACGACGTCACTGATCGGGCTCAGACTCAGTTTGTGTCGTGCGAACCAGGTCACTCAGTACGATCGCCGTGACCAAGCTCTGATAAGTGCCACCACTTTTTTGTGAAGCTTCATGGATTCTCCTTAGACTGGCAGCATCGGTCAGATTTAATGGCCGCCCCAACAAAAACTGGCTAACCTTCCGCGTCAGACACTCCTTGACACGATCACTGTCGGCCAGCAAATCCATCATTTCCGCTGATGTTTGATAAGCAGTCGGTTCCGCATCCCCAGGAAACAGGATTTCGCCATCCTGCCGTAATTGATTGCCATGCTGATCCACGGTTTGAAAGGCGCCGATGCCGTTGTAACGTTCCAGCCCATAAGCCAATGGTTCAAACCGCGAATGACAACCACCGCAAGATTCACTTTTCACCCGCGCTGTCGCGATCACTCGATGTGTTTTTCCTGGACTTGTCGGCACGGGGGTAATATCCAGCCCCGGTGGCGGATCCCCGACTTCACTGAAAAGCAAATCACTGAGCACAAATAAGCCACGAGTCACCATCGAGGCATCATCCCCGCCCATGGTCAAGACACTCGCTTGAGTCAGCAAGCCGCCGCGAGAGGGAATTTCAGAAAGGTCATAACGTTGTGTCCCCGCTCCTGTTTCCGTGATCCCGTAATGCTTCGCAAGTTCTGGTGTCAGGTGGGTAAACTGAGCATTCAACAGATCCGATAAAGGTCGGGTCTGTTCCCACACGAGCTCAGTGAAAAAATTGATCGTTTCCTGCCGCATATCATTGGCAAGCGAAGCCCGCCAATCAGGGAAACGCTGTCGATCAGGCCGCAGGTTCTCAAGTCGCTCAAGATTCAGCCACTGAATAATGAACTGTTCAGATTGGGCACGAGCCTTAGGAGTTGCGAGAAGGCGTTTTACCTGTTGTCGCAGTTCCTCAGGATCAGTGAGCTGCCCTGACTCTGCCGCTTTCAACAAGATATCGTCGGGAGCCGATCCACAAACAATAAAACTGACCCGAGATGCGAGTTCATAATCATTCACCGGCCAACGCGTTCCATCTCCGAGTTGATTCTCAATGCGATAAAGAAATCTGGGTGATTGCAGCATCGCCTCGAGTATCATTTCCACAGCCTCCGAAAAATCGCCCCCGGAACTGGCCACAGTGGTGGAGATTCCACGGTACAAAGCAACTTCCTGCTCGGTCAGCGGTGCACGCAAGACCCATTTACCCAGATCAGCGATCAATCGACGCATATTGTCATCCGTCAACTTCTTGCTCTTCCCAAAACGGCGGGCAAACCGCACAACGTCAACTTGCTCGACAATCAGGGCAGCCATTTGGGCATAAGCTTCTACATGTTTCAGATCGACATTCAGATTGTATGCAGTATTACGAAAACCATCTGCCCGCTGATCTTTTGGCAAACTTCTTTCTGCTTCGCTCGATACATCAACATCAAAGATCGCTTTCACCGTTGCCACATACTCTGGGATCGTGAGACGCTGGACCCAATTACCTGCCTGCCGCACATGCCGATAAATTGCCGGATCGACAAAATCAACACTCCAAACAGCACCGTCATCAATCCACTTCTTCACAGCCTGCTTCTGGCTAAGACTGAGAGCAGGACGATCGTGAGGCATCTCATCTGCATCAATCGCCACCCAGAGCGGACTCTTGGCGGCTTGCCCTGCGATGACTGACTTACCGGAATCGCCCCCCCGAAGAGCCATATCTTTGTGCGACAAATCAAGCCCGCCCTCACGCGAAGCAGAATCATGACATTCAAGACAGTGGTTCGAAAGAATAGGCGCTATTTTGGTTTCGAAAAATCTCGGGCGAGTATCAACGGCGACTGCCAGCGATCTCCGACTCCCATTGTCGGGCCCGTTTGCGTATCGAGTGGTAACGTCATTGGGCCGCCAAGCATGGCTGTAGACAGCCACCCAATGCAAATCTCCTAACCACGGACGATCGCCTGACAACTCATTGCCAATGGCCAACCGATACTGATCACTCCACCCGCTGAAATCCCCGGCAACTCGTCCCCGCTGATTGAGCCTACCGTTGATATAGATACTGACATTGCCAGCTCGGTCCCGCGTGTAGACAACGTGTGCCAACTCTTCTTTCAGGCTGCGATCTTTGGAAGTCACAGCTGGAATTCCATTCGTCGAAGTTTTCGAAGTCCGCAACCTGACCTGAATACTGCCGTTTTCCTGACCCAGAGTAAAATTCCGTGCCCCAGAATCCTTTGAGAGTGTCACAACTCGAGCCGGTCCATCCTGCCGTAGCGTTCTCGGTTGCAACCACACTTCGATCGTGATTGCCCCAGTTCGTTGGATTGCCTTGACCAGTCGTTTCGCCGCAACTTTGCTCGCTATCCTGGTCGCCCCACGAATCGCCAGCACACCATCGCCCAGCTCCACCTGACTCATCTTTTCAACTTGCAGATCCAACGCAGGAAGCTTGCCTGAACGATCAGGAATCTGATTCCCACGGATACCGCGAAAGTCGTAGAGCACCTGCAGGCTTTTCGCCACATCGTCATTTTCAATCGCAAAGGAATCCTCAGCACTCGAGCGACTTATCCCTGCAAAAGTCAAAGCAACAAGAACGAAGGCAGCAAAGAGCCGACGAGCTACAATGATGTTTTTCAAAACTTGATTCCAAATTTGATGCAATCAACCGCACTGGTCTCAACACAGCAGAGTTCCCGCCTGCACTGACACACAAAGCATGGAGCAGGACGGCACCCAGCGAACAGCTATTCTAACCCACGAACGTTAGCACTGCAGGGCACTGAACGGGATCGGCAAGCACTGTTCAGCCATGGGTGACGCTCTGCCTCACCCCGCAGGAAGCGGAATTCCTGTGAAACGCTTCGCGATATAGACTTGCAGGTTTCAGATAACTTACCTCGTCGTCTGCACCCTGCAGCATCGTCTGGCGTTCCCATGAATGAACACCGAGCAACACCAAGAAGTCCCTCTACGACTCAAGAAATCGACGAAGGTGAAGCAATCAAGAAGCACGACTTTCACGCAAACGCTCCTCACTCCCGCTAAGTACTGCTTGGTGGTCACCTACCGACAAGGAAAGAATCATGCCCTTCATCGACATCAAATCCATGCCAGCCACCGAGGTATGCCCCGGATGCCGACTTCGGACACCACACGGAAAAAATCTAATGCTGTCTTATCTGGAAATGGACGCGGAGGCAGTGATCCCTCTTCATGACCACATGCATGAGCAGGCTGGTATCTTGCTTGAGGGCAAACTGAAACTCACGATTGGTGGTGAAACACAAACCCTCGAACCGGGAGCGATGTTCTTCATCCCTGCCAATGTGCCACATCAGGCAATTGCCCACGATGGACCCGCAATCGTACTCGATGTCTTCAGTCCCATTCGAGAAGACTATGCCAAACTGATGAAAGACAACAAATTCGGCGGCTGACGAGAATCGACACCGCTGCGACGACTGTTGCAACTGACAGCAGCACCAAAGGAACCAATAGACCGCGGTCAGTTCGCCTTAGAGCATGGCATTTTGGTACAGCGACTGCCTTCATTAAGAGCCCAAAAGAAATCACCGCGAGTTTCATCCCACCCGAATGCGGCAAACTAAGTCGAGCAACTGCTAAGGCGTGTGAGCGAGAAAACCACCCGACAAACACGAGATAGTTTATACTGAGGACCCCGCCTCCACTGGTCGTTACGCGTTCTTGTTAGTGCCCCACTTGTACCGCACCACCATCATCTCGATTTGCATCACAGCAACCCTACCTTGCTACTGGGTAGCACGCGTTCACTCACAGCAACCCACTGACCCTGAGTCTCAACCTAGCTCCATTAATTATCTGAGGCAGATCAAACCACTGCTTGCAGAGAAGTGCTACTCGTGCCACGGCACTTTAAAACAGGAATCCGAACTTCGGCTGGAAACGCTCGACTTGATGCTCTCTGGGGGTGACAGCGGGCCCGTCATCAAACCGGGCAATCCTGCCGACAGTTTATTGCTGCAGCGTATCAGCAGCAAAGACGATGACCAAATGCCACCGCACGGTGAAGGGTCGCCTCTGAAACCGGACCAAATCAGATTGCTTCAACAATGGATCAACGAGGGTTGCGATGCTCCAGCGGAGATCGTGCCTGTCAGACCAGCGGACCACTGGGCGTTTCAGAAGCTTGTGATTCCAAAACAACAAGCAGATACACCGGGCAACCCTATTGATTTGTTGTTAACACAAAAACGGTCTGAAGCAGGTATCCAACCGTCACCGCCTGCGTCGAGGCAAACACTGATTCGCCGCCTTTACCTTGACCTGATAGGCCTTCCTCCCACGCAAGCCCAACTCAATGACAAGCGAGCGATCCCCGATATCATTCATGAACTTTTGCACAGCCCACAGCACGGCGAACGCTGGGCCCGCCACTGGATGGACGTTTGGAGATACAGCGACTGGTACGGGCTTGGAAAGCAATTGCGAAATAGCCAAAAACATCTTTGGCACTGGCGGGACTGGATCATCGAATCGCTGAACAAAGATAAAGGCTATGACCAGATGATCGTTGAGATGCTAGCTGGAGACGAAGCAGATCCAGAAAACATCGAGTCGATCACTGGCACCGGTTTTTTGGCTCGAAATTACTACCTGTTCAATCGCACGACATGGCTCGACAGCACAATCGAGCACACGAGTAAAGCTTTTCTCGGACTCACAATGAATTGTGCAAAATGCCATGACCACAAATACGATCCCATTACCCAGCGAGATTACTACCGTCTCCGAGCAATCTTTGAACCGCACCAAGTCAGACTCGATCCGGTACCCGACGAAACCGACTTTGAGAAAGCAGGATTACCCCGCGTCTTTGATGACGACATCAACCGTGTCACGTACCTTCATCAAAGAGGTGACCCCAAGTCGCCTGATCAAACACAGTCAATTACAGCAGGCGTGCCAGCAATCTTGGCTGACTTTGAACATGAAATCCATCCAATCAAACTGCCACCTTCAGCGCACTCACCAGGCACAAGACCTTATGTGCTAGCGGCTCACTTGGCAAAGGCGCAAGCCGAAATCAAGGCCAGCGAGAGAAAACTCGCCGATGCCGAGACTCGTCGCAACGAACTGGCCAGCAAAGCCGCAACAAAGTCCTCACAAGACACTCAGGGATTTGAATTCAAAGATGATTTCACAACCCTCGACAAAACCAAATGGCAACTGACCGGAAATGGTTGGAAACATCGCACGGGCACCCTTAGTCAAACCAAATCGACGCGTGAGCCACAAACGGCCCGACTGCTCATCAACCCGCCCGATGATTTTGATTTGCGTTGCAACTACACCACGACCGGTGGCAGCACTTACAAATCAGTCACCATCCGTTTTGATCAAACTGATAATTCTGGGTACGCGAACTACGTCTACACAAGCGCTCATGCTCCCAGCCCAAAAGTACAAGCTGCCTTTGAGCGTGACAAAAAATCTGTGTATCCGCCTGAGGGACGAAAAGCCTTTGCAGTCACTGTTGGCCAACGCCATGAACTTCGTTTCGCAATCCGAGGCACCTTGGTGAATGTCTGGATTGATGGCGAGTTCATGCTTGCCTTTCGGTATCCGAACAGACGCAAAGGCTTCATCAGTCTTTCAGGATTTGATGCGACCGTTGATTTCGATTCGATCCAGATCGAAGACCTAAAAAAAGAGACAGAGCTAACACAGGCAAACAATAAAGAGACCACGACTGTCAATGCAGCCGAGCAAGCGTTAAAAATTGCGAATTCCCATCATGATGCCACCATCGCCTATGAGAAAATGCTTGCGGCAATGCTTCACTCGGCCGAGGCAAACCAATTGCAGAAACTAGCCGCCGCTGAACTTCAAACACTTGCAGAGACTGCAGGGCAACGGCAAGCAGAGTGGAAACTGGCGATGCTGAAACATGACGCGACCGTGAATGCATCGAATCCCAACAAACTCGCTCCAATCAACCAAAAAATCAAACAGGCTCAAAACCAGATCGCTCAGATCAAAGAGTCCCCCATCCCGTTCATCCCGATCAAAGCCTCGCTCAAAGCCCTTGAATCCCCTGCGGACAAGGAAGCCGACTACCCTGCCACTTATTCCCACATCAGTACCGGGCGGCGACTTGCGTTTGCAAACTGGATCACTTCAGATCAAAACCCACTGACGGCAAGAGTTGCGGTCAACCACGTTTGGATGCGACATTTTGGTCAACCTCTCGTCGACTCAACCTTTGACTTTGGGCTCCGTTCACCCGAACCACTCCACAAGGATCTCCTCGATTTACTGGCAACTGAATTTATCAATTCAGGTTGGAGCTTCCGACACCTGCACCGACTGATTGTGTCTTCGCAGACTTACGCTTTAAGTGCCTCGACAGCAACGGCTTCCCCAAACAATCTGGTAAGAGATCCAGACAACAAATTCCTCTGGAGAATGAACTCACGCCGAATGGAATCACAGGTAATTCGAGATAGTGTGTTGTTATTGGCTGGCGAACTTGATGCAACCTTGGGAGGACCGTCGATCACCCCTGGACCAGAAGCCCGACGCCGGAGCATCTACTTCAAGCATTCACGCGACGAGAAGAACAGTTTCCTCGAAATGTTTGACAACGCGGACATCCTGCAATGCTACCGTCGTTCAGAAAGTATCGTTCCACAGCAGGCACTGGCACTTTCCAACAGTCGTCTATCCATTGAAATGTCAAATCAGATCGCAAAAAGACTGCACCAACAGATGAAGTCACACAAGACAACTGACTTCGTCAACGCCACGTTTGCACTGATCCTGGCGCGTCCCCCCTCCGACTTGGAAACAAAAGTATGCGAGAAATACTTTGCCCAAATGGAAAAGCTCGAGCAAGTATCAAGTGCGGATCAAATACGATCCCGCTTTGTACAGGCAATCCTTAACCACAACGATTTCATTACCATTCGCTAACGACTCACTCTGACCACGCACGTTCTTGTCCGAGATATGAGGCCAGCCCGCACATGAGAACGCCCCACCAGCAAACAAAAGAACATCCTGACCTGCAGGATCGTCGAAAATTTCTTCGATCCGCTACAGGATTAGGTGGAATAGCCCTGCAAGCTTTGCTTGCCAAGGACCAAACCGCCAACGCCATAACAAGCGAGGCACTACCCGATGGTCGCCCTCACTTCACACCGCGTGCGAAAAATGTGATCTGGTTATTCATGCGGGGTGGTGTTAGCCACATGGAAAGCTTTGATCCTAAACCAGCCTTGACAAAGTATGCAGGGAAGAGCATTGCAGAAACGCCTTTTGCAGACGTGCAGTCGCCAGAGAATCTGAAAAAAGTACGTGTGGTTGTGGTGAACGATGCAAACGGCCAACAACGGAACAAAATTTATCCTCTGCAAGTCGGTTTCAAGAAGTACGGCCAAAGCGGCATTGAAGTCAGCGACTGGTTCCCCCACATAGGTTCACGAATCGATGACATCGCAGTGATCCGATCGATGTGGACCACCGATGACAACCATGGCGCGCAGGTGCAATTCCACTCTGGCCGACACATGCTAGACCCGAGAGTCCCAACGATCGGTGCGTGGGTCAACTACGGACTGGGAACTCTGAATGAAAACCTGCCGCAATTCATCAGCATGGGCCCCCGATTTTTTGACCGAAGCGATGGTCATTACCTCGGTCCAGCGTACGACGCAATCAAGCTCAATGTCGATCCCAAGAACCCACTCGAATTCGCGAAACCTGAAGGACGCGTCAGCCGTGCCGAACAGGAACTTGGCTTTGGACTGGTCAACAAACTGAACAAACTTAGTGGTGAAGATTACCCCGGTGATTCCGCATTGGATGCTCGAATCAAATCCTATGAGTTAGCATTTCGAATGCAAACCGCAGTCCCAGATGTAATTCGCTTTGACCAGGAAACAGCTTCAACCCGCAAGCTGTACGGATTGGACCAGAAAGAAACACGGGCGTTTGGTGAGCAACTATTGGCTGCTCGACGCTTCGCAGAGAATGGGGTCCGTTTTATCCAGATCATGCACGGTGACGGAGCGGCGGGCGCTTGGGACCAACATTCCAACCTGAAAGCAAAACACTCCGAACTTGCAATGCAAGTGGATCGGCCCATCGCCGGTCTGTTGCAAGACCTGAAACAACGTGGAATGCTTGATGAAACATTAGTCGTGTTTGCAACCGAGTTTGGAAGAACCCCAGGCTCTCAGAGTTCCAATGGTCGCGATCACCACCCGCATGGATTCAGCATCTGGATGGCGGGCGGTGGCGTACAAGGGGGAATCGCTCACGGCAGTACCGATGAGATCGGATTCCATGCAGCGGAAATGCCTCACTATGTCACCGACGTCCATGCAACCTTGCTGCATCAATTGGGATTGCATTCCCATCGACTTCACGCAACCGGACACCAACGACTTGAGCAGGACATTGGGCACGTAATTCACGGAATCCTAGGCTGATTTCGAAGCATTTAGGACCGGATGCGAATCGCACCGGAACCTATGGTCACGCAAATGGTTGGTAATGAGTAGACTAAGAGTAGTCGTCCAGATCCACCTCCACCAGAAATAATTCACTTGGCTGTCAGTGAATCGACCGCATTGCGTTACCAGCAGTCCGATCCGGACGTGCGTCTGATGCTGCGCGTGCGTGATGATGACGCCAGTGCCTTCGCTGAGCTAATGCAGCGATATGAAGGCAGGTTAGTCAGATTAATGCACACCATTGGTCCACGACATGACTTGGCAGAGGATCTTGCACAGGAAACATTCATGAGGGTGTTCCGTGCAAGAAAGACCTATGAACCAGGCGCAAAATTCTCAACGTGGCTATTCACGATCGCTGGCAACGTCGCTCGCAATGCCGCGAGATCCCTCGGTCGAAGAAAAGAAGTCAGTGAAGTGGATGCCCCGAGGGCCGAAGACTCACCTAGCGGGCCCCAACTGCTGGCAGCCACCGCTCTGGAATCAAGTGGAATGATGCCGACCAGGATGGTCGAAGGTGATGAGCGAGCGAGCGTGGTCCGCGCGGCGGTTTCGGCGCTAAGTGAGCGTCAACGCATGGCACTCATGCTTTCTCGTTTTGAAAACATGAGCTACCTTGAAATTGCTGAGACCATGGATCTGACAACTAAGGCAGTCAAGTCTTTGTTAAGTCGCGCGCGAGTCAATCTGAAAGAACTATTGCAACCTTATATCGAAGCTGGATTAATCAATAGCGAGATTGGAAAAGAAGACTTTGAACGCGAACAGGAGGAAAAGCAATGAACGCATCAACTATTTCTGACAATGCTCCTCTTGATCCTGATGATGAATTACTGGTCGCGTACCTTGATGGTGAGCTTCAACGGCAGGAACAATCTGATCTCGAAAATCGGCTACTGACAAATGAGAAGCTGAGGTTGCGACTTCAACAACTGCAAACAGGCTGGGACTTGCTTGAAGACCTACCTGGCTCCTCACCGAGCATGAAATTGGTTGAGTCTACTCTTGAACTCGTTGTTGCTGACATTCTCAAAGACCAGCCAACGGTGAAGAAGAGCCGAATGCAGTGGCAATTACCAGTCGGCCTGTTTCTACTCTGCCTGGTCATCGGATTGGCGGTCTACTTTACTGAGACCACATTAAGGTCCAACGCGTATCAGAAAGAACTGAAAGACTTGGCCATCGCTGGTAACCTGAATGCCTACAACTACGGTGGGGATCTCAAACTGATGCGAGAGTTATCTGCCAACAAAGATTGGGCACAAATGATCTCCGCCTCCAAGGAGATCGGAGACATCAGCGTTGACAACGCTGTCGATCAACTGACCGAAGCCCCCGCTGCAGAGCGAGAGATTGCACTGAAAGCAATGACCCTTGAGCAGATGGATCAGCTCAATTCACGCTGGGATCAATTCAACCGGCTCAATCAGTCTGCCCAAAGCCGCATACGCACGACAGTCGCAAGTATCGCTGCTCAACCTGATTCCCAGCTCCTGCTCGAAACAATGCAGGTGTACGCAATCTGGCGGCAAACTTTACCAACAGAATTACGTGACCAAATCGAATCAAATGATCCCTCCAAACGCCGAGCGGCAATCAAGCAAGCAATCGACCGCACGTATTTCAACATTTCAAGACGCTCAAGCATGCAATTGGATGATGAAACCACCGATTGGATCAATTTTTCACTCGGAGTCATTCTTCAAGAAAGACTCGACAACGGGGACGCTGTCACCAAAGCCTTTTATGACGACCTACGTTCGCTGACGAATGTTTTCCGTACTGCCGAGGACGCCAAGCAGGCAACCATTGCAACCATGGTGATCGGCGGATCACGTTCAAAAAGTCCGACCATCACTGAGCAGAGCAAAACAGAGAATTCACAGAGCGTGACACCCGGCAATCCGAAACGTCGCTTGCCCTCATCACAATTCTTCTCGCGTCTAGAACGGCCCGCGTCTCTTAGCCGAGAAGAACTGGATACGATCAAACTTCCGTTACCAGAAAATGCTCTTGAAATGCTTGGTGTCGTGTCCATGGGCAACCCACTGACTGAACTGGTAACACTGCGTGTCTGGTGTGAAGAAGCACTGAGACGAAAATTCATGCAACGCTTTGAAGACAATTTGAGCTTGGAAGAGCGTTACAACAAACTTCCATCGGAACGCAGAAATCGCATTGATCTTTTGTCTCCTGAAGATTTCCTCCGTGAAATGTCAAAGCCAAGCCGGTCACGTCGTTAAAGACGGTTTTCAACGCAAATCAGCTTATCTGTGTTTACCTAGCAGGCAACAACAGCACTTTTTGAACATCGACGAGAACGCGGTTGGCATTCGAAAACGCAGACTGACTTCAAACATCACCAGACTTTAAAAGGTTCAAGAAGCGTCTTCACCATGAAAGCAGCCTATATCGAACAAACTGGTGCTCCGGATGTAATCCGTATTGCTGAGATTCCGCCATCAGCCGTGAAACCGGGGGAAGTTCAGATTCGCGTGCAAGCGGTTTCCGTGAATCCGATCGATACCTACATTCGCAGTGGCGCCGTTGCATCCGGAATTGACGACCGCTACATCATTGGCTGTGATGCAGCAGGAATCATTGAATCGGTCGGCGAGGACACTCAAAACTTCAAAGTTGGCGATCGCGTCTGGTGCACCAACCAAGGCTTGCAAGGTCGCCAAGGAACCTTCGCTGAACTCATCTGCATTGATCAGGATTGGTGCTACCATCTTCCTGACGAAGTCAGTTTCGAAACTGCCGCAGCGTGCGCTTTGGTCGGCATGACCGCTCACCTCGGTCTATTCCGTGAAGCAAGACTGCAGGCGGGTGAAACGGTGCTATGCATAGGAGGAAGCGGGGGTGTAGGATCCATGGTCGTCCAGATGGCCAAGGCATGTGGTGCAAGGGTACTGGCAACTGCAGGCACCGAGGAGAAACATCGTCGCCTAATGAATCTGGGGGCTGACGTCGCGATCAATTACAACCAGGACGCCATCGAAAACTCGGTTCTTCAAGCGGCACCCAAGGGGGTCAACGTGTTCTGGGAAACACGCCGAGAACCCAACTTTGACCAAGCCATTGAATTACTTGCAACCCGAGGACGCATGGTATTGATGGCAGGCCGCGATGCCAGGCCTGTTTTTCCTGTTGGGCCCTTTTACGTCAAAGAATGCTCTTTGCACGGATTCGTAATGTTCAAGGCAACGGCTCTTGAAATGAGAACTGCGGCGGAAGAAATCAATCGCTGGATGGCAAACGGTAAACTCCAACCCAACATCTCACTCCAACTGCCATTGAGCCAAGTTGTCGAAGCGCACCGCCAACAGGAAGCCGCCACGCTTCGCGGGGAGGGCAATCTGAGTGGAAAGATTGTCCTGACACTCACGCAAGAATACTAGCGGTTGCGAACGGCGAGGCAGGCTAAAGTGGATTCAGCTAAATCGACCGTTTACTCTCCTGCCAAAACACGAAAAGTGGCGATCGCCATCAGGCGATCAAATCATGGATGACTTCACCACCAAACTGAGACAACTGCTTATAGCGACCACCGTGAAAGTAGGTAAGTTTGTTGTCACTCAGCCCCAACAGGTGCAACAGCGTCACATGCAAATCACGGATAGGATGAACACACTCCACGGCTTCTGCACCAATTTCATCAGTGGCACCAACGATCGCTCCTTTTTTAGTCCCCCCCCCCGCCATCCACATATTCATTGCATCCGCGTTGTGACCTCGCCCGAGTGAAGTGACACCACCGCGATAATTATTATCGGGAGTGCGTCCAAACTCACCCGTCCAGACGACCAACGTATCCTCTAACAAGCCGCACCGCTTCAGATCCTGAATCAACGCAGCAATCGGCTTATCAACGCTTGCGATACGCGACGAGTGACCGCGTTTCAGATAATCATGACTGTCCCAACCGCCTGAAAAAATCTGCACAAATCGCACACCTTTTTCAACCAGTTTTCGAGCCATCAAACACTGACGCCCAAACGGTTCAGTGACAGGATTATCCAGCCCATACATCTGCCTCGTCTGCGCTGTCTCAGTTTTCAGATCCACAATGTCTGGAACGGCCGTTTGCATTCGATAGGCCAGTTCGTAACTCTCCATTCTGGCTGCCAGAACATCGTGCTGTTGATGCTGACCAAGATGGGCGGCATTGAGCTTAGCCAACTCATCCAACGCTCTTCGCTGATGGTCCCGTGTTTTAAAAGAAGGTGGTTGCAAATCCAAAATGGGAGCACCTTTACTTCTCAGTCTCGTACCTTGGTAATACGCAGGTAAAAAACCATTGGACCAATTCGTTGAACCTGCTTGCGGAAGCGCCAGTTCAGTCATCACCACATAACCGGGTAGATTCTGATTCTCAGTTCCCAGACCGTAGCCAACCCACGAACCCACCGACGGATCCTCACCCAAACGACTGCCTGTGTTCATATGCAGTAACGCCTCTGGATGGTTCAGCGATTCTGCCTGACAGCCACGATAAACGCATAGCTCATCGGCGACTTCCTTGTTGGCCAAGTGAACGAACTGATCACACATATCAATTCCCGAGTCACCCACCTTTCGACTTTCAAAGGGGCTACCCACATAAAATCGTTTCCCTGTTGCGAGCCCCGCAGTCCGCTTGGACTCGGTCACATTCAACCTGCTCAGCTCTGGTTTTGGATCAAACGTGTCAATATGGCTGGGACCACCTTCCATGAACAGCATGATCACAGCTTTCGCGCGGGCGGGGTGCATTGGCTGCTTGGCAGCTAGTGGTCCGGCCGACGACTCGGCACGCACCTCCTGATCGAGAAGATCCGTGAGAGCGACAGCTCCCAAAGACGCACCTAATCCATACAAAAAATCTCGACGGCTGGAATTATCCATTGAGCACACGCTTCAGATCGTGAGGAAAGCCTGACAAAAATTCAGTAGACGTAAACAAACTCGTTCGAATTGAACAACAACATCGCAAGATCAGCTAAGGCCCGGACTTCAGCTGAAACACTGGCCGACTTGGTGTCCGGCACATAAGCTTCGAAGACCGGCAGGATCTCATCAAACGTGAAGGTTTCACCAGTAAACTCTTCGACGAGCGAACGGGTAACGCTTGTTGGATAACCCGTAGCTTCAGGTTTGTGCTGTCGGTGGTACTTCACCATGTCCTCGAGATAATCGTTAAGCGACTGCAGTTCCTGCGACCGCGGCTGCCGCCCATAAGCCAGCTTAAAAGCATTTATGATCTGCTGCTTCGTTCCCGACTGTTGAGTCTGCAAACGCCGGGCAAGTGCGATCGACCGGTCTGTCATCACGTCGCTATTCATCAACGTGAATGCCTGAGGCGACACCGCAGCCACATCCCGCACCTCACAAGACTCATTGGGGTTGGGCAGATTCATCACCTCCATGAAAGGGTCGGCCTGTCCTCGCACACGGTAAGCATAAATCGAACGTCGATTGCGTTCTTGAGGTGTCCGCGAAGGCTGATATGCCGGCGCAATTGAAAACTGAATCATCCGAGGCTCCAAGGCAACCTCAAGGTTGATTTCAGGCATGATTGGCACTCCGCCCATTTCGGGATTCAGTTCTCCTGTCACCAATAAAATTGCATCTCGCAGCTCCTCAGCAGTCAGGCGTCGAGGCCTGAAACTCGCCAACAATTGCCCGGTCGGATCAATCGTTTTCACCAACTGGGGGTCAGGGTGCGTACTGGAACGCCGATAAGTCTGTGACATCACAATCAATCGATGCAACGGCTTTGACCGCCCGCCATTGCTGAGAAACTGACTAGCAAGCCAATCAAGTAACTCAGGATGGGTTGGCTGATCTCCCTTTGATCCAAAATTATTTGCTGTCCCGACGATTCCCGTGCCAAAGTGATGCTGCCAGATCCTGTTGACAAAAGACCGTGTCGACAGAGGATTCTTTTTATCTGCAATCCACTTTGCAAGAGCCAAACGGCGCCCCTGGATTTCTTCGTCAATAACAAACGGATCCTCATCGGTACCATCTCGTGCCGGAACACCACACGCACTCAAAACTCCTGGCAACACGGGTTCTCCTGCTGCCTGATGGTCTCCGCCTGTGAAGATGTTGGTAGTCGGTTTCCATTTGGCATTGAACTTCGCCGGCTTCCGCAACTTTCTTCCATTTTGATTTTGGTCAGGACCATTAAAGACAGTCTGCACCATCGGTTGATAACGTTCTTTACGCCGCTCCCAAATCCAGACATCCTGTTCCCTGACCTTCAGACGCCCCTTCTCCATCTCGCTTAAGCCAACATGACGAGGTGGCTTCTGATCTTCAGGATCTTTTCGTCTCGCATTCACACCTTTGTAAGGCAGGTCGTGCTCCTTGTACCAAGCTTTCGCAGCAGCCTCCCGCTTATCGACCAAGGCCTGACGCTTTCCATCGGCAAAGGCGTAGAGACGATCGACTAGCTTTTGACCAGCCTGAAAGCCTGTGGTGTTCTCTTGTGGCAGAAATGCCGCTGACAACTCTGCTGGCTGAGTTCCAGCCAAGGCTGCATAAAGTCGGTAATAGTCCCGAGTTGGAATTGGATCAAACTTATGGTCGTGGCATTTACAACACCGCATGGGAATGGAAAGAAACGACTGCCCAATGCTATGGACAACATCGTCGCGATATAGCTGTCGTGCCTCATCCTGCGGAATCATGGCAGTTCCCCACGGCCCCATTCGCAGAAAGCTCGTCGCGATTATTGACTCTGAATCTTCGGGCCGAAATTCATCGCCTGCAATCTGCTGCAACACAAACTCTTCAAAAGGCTTGTCTTCGTTGAACGAACGAATGATGTAATCGCGATACCGCCACGCGTTTGATCGCTCGTAGTCATTTGAGAAACCCGCAGTGTCGGCATAGCGCACCACATCAAGCCAATGCTGTGCCCAGCGTTCCCCATATTGTGGGCTTGCCAGCAACCGATCAACCAAATCCCCCCATGCGATCTCGGAATTCACTTTCCACTCTTGCATGAAACGATTGACTTGTTCCACCGTCGGTGGCAATCCCGTCAGATCAAGCGTCAGACGACGAATAAGATCATGTGGTGATGCCTGTGGTGCAGTCGAAAGCTTGGCATCACTCAAGCGAGCATTGACGAACCCATCAATCGAATCGAATTGATACGTTTCGCGAAGCGGCTGAAACGCCCAGACATCGCTTTTATCATAACGACGATAAGTCCACGTATCCGAAAGCCCACCGCTGGTTTTCACCAAAATACCTTCATCATTTTCAGCAACAAGGCGTTCCGCTGCGACTATCTGCTGCTGTCGCTCCGCATCCGGCCATGACGCTCCATCCGCAACCCACTGTTCAACAACAGCGACCTGCTCAGCGGTCAATCGATCATTCTCTTTCGGAGGCATTTCCAAGCCATCCCACCTGACAGCCTGAATCAACGTACTGCCATCCAAGTCACCAGGAATCACTCCTGCGTCTCCCGACTCTCCTCCTGACAACAAGCTAGCACGAGTGCGAATATCGAATTGCCCCTTGATGTCATCTACTACCGCACCGTGACAACCTAGACACTTCGACTTCAATAATGGCAACACTTTCAAGGTGAAGTGTTGTTCTTGCATTGCAGGGGAAGCAGGTTTTTGATCAAGCCCATCTTCTTGGTTGCTCACTTGCGTCTTGGGCTGCAAAGGTGCTTGTGTTTGTGCCTGGGTTTGCATTTCACAGAAGGCTACAACGCACAGAGAACCAATCCATGCTGAAAGCAACTTGGGAGGCCGGTTCAAATTCATTTCGGACATTCGATTTAAAAACAATGAAGGAAAGTTCTGGACGCTAACACATGGGGTGAACACTAAGGCAAATCAGGGACTGCCTTGAACAAACAGGTCACGAACTTCATCAGGTTTCAGTGCGGTTCGGAACAGCACAAATTCGTCCATACTGCCATTGAGATTGCGGATCGCAAAATCAGCCTCAGGTCGGGTAGGTGATGACCAATTTCCGATAGTCGCCTTCCCCACACAAGTTTGCTGGACAAAAAGCGCATCGGGTATCCGCTCTTCAGACAGTTTTTCGCCGTTAAGAAAGTGGGTCGTGGTCTTTGTCTCAACATCGTAGGTCGTGGCAAGATGCAACCATCGCCCGCTCAGGGAAGCGTCCCAGAACGGCGGTGAAAGTACTTTGTGGTGGCCCTTACCTGGCCCTTCTCCCAAACGCACGGAAAAAAACAACTGCCCCGTGTCTAAAATTTGCCAGTGCGGCTCACCCCGCTGATAACTATCGGTAAGAAAGAGCGAGTTGTACCAACGATCAAGACTATCAATTTTGACCCAGCAGGCGAAAGTCAGCGATCCAAATTGCCCGGGAATATTAATACGAACCCGATCCCCAGGCCTTTTGAACTCGAGCCCGGTTTTTTGTGGCCAACGTCCCACTACGCGTTTGGCACCGACAATAGCACCATCGAGGTTTCGATTTTCCGGAACCACCGAACTGGCAAGTTTTCGCTTCCAGTAGCGATCCTGTTCCATCGAATAATAGGTAATGATGCGAGGATCTTTCCGCAGTTGCGTGGAATGGTCGAGCCAGCGCTGATAGCGATCCTCCTTCTGATTCCGAACTCGGGTATCGAGCGCTTCAAGCCCGAGAAACTCATCCGGTGTCAATTCTGCAGGTTCGAGCATCCCGCTGTCGGCATGCGTGATCGCGTTGCCCGCCGTGACAAGTCGTGGTTCGCCGGTCAGCTGATACAACTCCACCTCACCATCAAAGACTTGAACATCAGCCTCGCCTTCATTGACCGCAACCCCAAACTCAGTTCCCAGATCCACGACTCGCAATCCCTCAGCATGAATCTGAAATCCTCTGGCAGCCGGCGGTACTTGGGCCCGCAGTCGCCCCGACTGCAAGCGTGCGACCGTCGATGATTCCAGAACCAATCTTGCAGGACCTTCAAGGATCACTGTTGCTCCACAGAAGAATTCGATTTGGGCGACCCCACTCTCCAACCCGACGACACCAGCAGACAGAGCATCTCCCACTGTGAACTGATTCTCTGATTCTTGCCATGTGACATCGACCAAACGAGTTACCAGAGCTATTCCGGCTGAGGTGGCTTCCAGTTTCTTTGGCAATCCCTCACTCGCAGCAGGCTTTCCCTGTTCCGCAGACTGCAATCGCGCCTCGACAAGTAACCAGCGCCCCACCACAACGCAAAATAGAATCGACGCAGCAACAACAATTAACAAACTCGTGTAACGACGAGGTGGCACGTCAACGGAGCCTTTTGAATTCTGCAACACCGCTGGCATATCAACCGTGCCCTCCGAAACGGCAGACAGTAGCAGCGGGTCTCCCTCACTCGCACTGAAAGTTGCAGCCTCGATTGAACCGTGCTCAGCGTTGGAGGATCCTATTCCAGCATCACCATCCAGCTTTAAAATCGCACCGAACATTTGTCGCTCGACATACAACTTCCGCACCTCCGGGCTTGTCCGCAACAAGTCCCGAAGCCTCGTGGTATCCGTTGCATCCAGCGTCCCATCGTCCCAGTCGAAAAGCAGCCGTTCGAATTCATCAATCTCTTGCGATGCCAACTTCAGCCCTCCTGTATTCGACGGTGCATGCAATCAGCGAGCCCCCGACGCAATCGAAGCAGTGCAACTTTCACCGCATCTGCTCTGCGTCCTATCGACTTCGCAATCTCGGCAATCGGCATCGAACGATAATAACGTAACTGCAGGACCTCCATCTTCTCAGGCGGCAATTCACTCATGCACTTACGCAAAGCAAGTCGCATGGTTTCAAGTTGATCAACCTGCTGTTCGGTCTCCTCGGATAACGCAGCAACCAACTCCGAATCCAACAAGCACTTGTCTCGGCCTTGATCACGCACGTGCGCCAAAACTTGGAATCTGGCGATGGCCAACGCCCACGGCATGAAGGGAGCACCATCGCGAAACTCAGCCTTCTTTCGCCATAGCACGAGATTCGTCTCCTGCACCACGTCCATCGCGCGTGAATGCTCACCAAGCATGGAGTAGATGTATCCAAACAGCCGCCCCTGACACTCCGTCAACTGTTGGACAAAAATTTCGGTCTGCTTTGTATCGCTCTCTGTATCGCTCATGGAACCTCCGAGTCTAAGGAGTTACCAGTAACGCTGGGTAGGTTACGTGAAAAACTGAAATAATCTGCTACTCTTGACCAGACACGGCAAACTCAAGCCACAGAGGTTAATCAGGCAAGGCACATAACCCCGGCTGAAATCAGCCGAAGGCAGGGAGCGTTGATGCAGAGAAGCTGAGACAGCGTCACGGCGACTCAAGCACCATCGCGATCGCATTTCCTTCGGAAGTGTGCGACAAGCAGAGAACGTGATTCAATGACATTGCCTCTGGTGCGTCACGAAACCCAATGTTCGCGTTCGTTGCTGTCGGCTGCAATGTCGGCGGTACTTGGCGTTTCACTAATGCCAGAGCGCCTGCGACGAGATCGACCATTCCACTCGCCGCACCACTGTGCCCAAGCGATGCGATGGTAGCAACAACGGGAACATTCGGAACAACCTCTGCGAGTGCCGTACGCTCGGCCAAATCAATTACAGGATCTCCCATCCCGTGCGAAACCACCAAACCGACCTGCGAAGCCTCAATCCCTGCATCCGCCAAAGCAGTGACCATTGAACGCTTCATTGCTTCTGCTGAGCCCCTGAGTTGTGGCTCTGAATTGGATGACCTCTGGCCTCGTCGCATCCCACCCGATGCAATGAAGCATGATGCGTAAGAAGCAATTCTTGCCAATACGACTGCCTCCCTTTTCTCCGCATCCTTACGATCTTCAAGAACAAGTGCAGCCGCGGCCTCACCACCAACCACCCCCTGCGACTCAGGGTCATGCGGTCGCGAACTGAGTTGCACAGGATCTGCAACAGCAGCCAGAGGCAAATCAGCTCGATAGTTCATGCGTGTTGTATTGATGCGAGTACCGGTCGCACCTGCGATCATCATTTTGGCGGCGCCACGCTCAAGACAGGAAATAGACTCGACCACTGCTGCCATGCCCGATACGTCCCCAAGCACCAGCGTATTATTTGGACCATGTGCATTGATCGAGATGCCAACATGACAAGCAGGCATATTGGGCAGATGCTTCAGCATCCATAGAGGTGTGACCTTTTTCATCGCCGCGCCCCCAAACATGGCAGGGTCAAATTTCCCATCCTCGGTCACGCTGGCCTTGATGGCATCCTCCATATCAAGAGGCGAGCCGTAAAACATCTCACTGCCAAAGACGGTTCCCACCTCGGCGGGCTTAAGGCTACCGGTATCGCATAACGGAAGCAGAACATTCAGACCTGACTGCTCAATTGCCAAGTGGGAAGCTGCAAATGCAGTCTGTATTTCCCGGCACATGACTTTCAGTGACTTCCGCGGACGCACGTACTGCTTGGGCTCGAAATCGACCACAGGTCCACCGATCCAATGCCCCGTTAGAGAATCCGAGGAGGATGGCACTGCACACCCATCGGTACGGTTGGCCAGCGAGGTGATCCCAGAACGCTTTTGCAACAATCCCTCGAAGAAAGCTTCGCCACCGATGCCTATAGAAGACACCACTCCCAATCCGGTGATAACAACGTTGCTGCGGGGCATTGTGAGGGCGAAGCGAAGAAGTAACGGGGTGAAAAGCCAAAGTATGATTTGCGAACGCAGGATTGGATAGGTAATCCTATACAAATCATGACGATAGTGCTATCAATCGTCTAGCAGCGACCGATCGTACAGGCGATGCACCTTAGTCCTAGTGGCCCCCCCTCGCTCAATGGTGCCGCGAGAAAGCTGATTACTCTCCAACACCCACGAAAACTCACCAATTTGAATCCCAAATGCGATGGCATCTGGCAAGACTCTCGCCAGTGTCACAAGTCCCAGGCCCCATTTTTGATATTCAGGCAGCACATTCGTGCTGATCATACGAACTCGGTCAATCGTGTGTTTTTTCGTCTTGATTTGATACCAGCCGAATGGGAACAGGCGACCATTGATTTTTTTGATGAGCTGATTGAAGTCCAAGAGGCCGAAGCCGGCCCCGACCGGCTTACCATCAATTTCTGCGATACTCGTTAATTCGGGGACAATGAGGTGTTTCAGGCCTTTACCCTGATGGTCAATCTCAGCCTCGCTCATTGGGACGTAACCCCAAGTTTGCTGGAGAGACAGGTTGTAGATTTCGAGAAAAGCTCGCACATCGGCGGTAAAATTACTGCGATCAATCGGCCGACAATTCACCTTGAATCGGCGGGTTGCCTCATCAACGACGAACATCAATTTCGGATCAAGATCATTCAGAATGTCGATATGGGCATCATAGCTATAAAGATCCTGCACTTTGGTGAAGCCATAACCCTCAATCAGACGCCCGTAATACTGATGATTGTGGGGGATCATGTACGTCGGTGGGGTATCAAAACCCTCGACAAGCAGGCCACACTCATAATTTAGACTTGGATTCACCGGTCCTCTGACATCCGTCATGCCCTGCTTTCGCAGCCACTGTGAAGCCGTGGAAAACAACTCGTTGCTGGCGTCAATGTCGTCCGCACATTCGTAAAAGCCAAAGAAACCCCGCTTCTCCTGATAGCGACGATTATGCTCATGATTGACAATGGCAAGCAAACGTCCGACCACGCGATTCCCACGGCGGACAAGAAATGCCTGCCGGTCGGCCTGATCATAGAACGGGTGAGGCTTAAAACCCACCATTTCACGACGAACTCCCCACAGGGGTGGAACCCAGCAGTCATCGTCTTTATATAACTCACGCTCCAGTTTCAGGAACGCTTTTTCATCTCGCCGGTTCAGTACCGGGTCACATCGAAGCACATCATTCATAATGAATTCATTTTGCTGACGGTCCAATATCCGACTAATTGCTCCACGCAGGCCGTGTCAGCGTTGGCCTACCCAAACCGTCTGATTCAAAATCATAGAGAGAATGGATGAGCGAGTCTAAGCCTGTCATTTTCCGAAGTTCTGCCAACCCAACTCTACGTCACTTGATCAGGATGCGGGACAATCGCTCTCGCCGGAAAGCAAATCGTGTCCTCGTCGACGGATGGCGTGAAACATCTCAGGCCCTTCGAGCGGGCATGGAATTGTGTGGGATTTATGCCTCAGAATCGCTCATTCACGGTAAAAAAGACGAATTCCGAGACGCGACCCAAGTTGTGATGGCCTTCGCCGAAGATCAAGAAAAGCTGAATTGGGTGGCTGAATCATTGATGAAAAAGATCAGTTACGGGCAGTCCAACAGGGGCGTCGTTGCCGAATTCGTTAGGCCCAATGCTTCCCTAAACTCCCTGTCTTTGCCAGAAAACCCTTTGATTTTGGTCTTGGACGAAATTGAAAAGCCCGGAAATATTGGTGCTGTATTCCGATCTGCTGATGCAGCCGGGGTCGATTGCATTCTCCTGAGCGATTGCGTGGATCAGTACAACCCCAACTCCATTCGCAGCAGCCTGGGAACGATTTTTCAAATTCCTTCGTTCAACGCATCTGAATTGGAACTACGGGACTTCTTGGTTTCGCACTCCATCAAGATCCTCGCGGCCCGGGTGGAATCATCTCAAAACCTATGGAAATGCGAACTCAATGGCCCCACCGCCATCGTTCTGGGCAGTGAGGCTCGCGGCTTGAAAAACCGTTGGCGATCGTCTTCCACGACGCCCATCGATGGGATTCGGATCCCCATGTTAGGGGAAGCCGACAGTCTGAATATCGCCGCATCGGCCGCCATAATCGCCTTTGAAGCCGCTCGACAGCGATCAGAGCGTTAGAGCAGGACGGTCCAGACCACCGTTACACGTGGAGGAAACGCGAGAATCGTTAATGTCGCACCAACCGGAACCCGATAGCCATTTTACAGACTGACAGCTCCCACGGGCTGGAAATGAAGCTTTTGCGCTGCCATGGCGCAAACAAAGTATTCGTAAGGACGCAAGGATGCGGCATGCGTGACCACCAAGAACCACAGACCGATCGCACAGAGCGTAGCCGCCGCCAGTGGCTCCTTGCCCTAATTTTGGCCGGCTCGCCATGCCTTGCGCAAGAGCCCCAGAACGGAGGTTTCGGAGTTCTTCCGCCGCTGCCTTTGAACGCCACCAACGCGGCAGCCACCGTCCGCACCAACCCCTACTGCGGTCCCCAAAACGAGGCTCCGCCACCGGCTGTCCGGCTCACCACAGGCGCAAGCCAGACGCCACGTTCTGTTCACCTCAGTCCCATTGGCGCCGCAATCGGACTGAATGCGATCGGAGCAGAGCAGAGCAAGAAACGTCCGGCGGAACGCGGTCCGATCATGACCATTGAACCGGCTCACCAATCGGTTGTTCAGATCAATCCGCTGCTGCAATCTGTTCATCATCAAAACAACGATCTGGTGGAAGCAAAACTGGCGGCCGCGCAAGCAGTATCTCACTCAACACCACAAGCAGCAGTTGCAGTGCCAGCGGCAGGACGTGGGGCAGCGTCAGGACGTAAAACAGCGCCAGCGGCCACAACTCGCGACGCTCCTGTCTTACTGGTCACCCCGGCCCGAAAGCCTCTGCTGGTGGTCAAACCGCAGACAGCAGTCATCCCTGTTCCGCAGATTTCAGCAGAGACACCCATCGCGGCACAAGTAGCGGGTTCAGCGAAACCACTAGCTTCAGTAAAGCCGCTAGCCAAGCCGATCACACCGGCAAAGATGACGACAACCGATGCGACATCACCGTCACTGAGACCGGAGAAGACAACGTCCGAAAAACGCGTCAAGGCTGCATCCATTGCCTCAATGCTCACCCAGGACCCGCAAAGCCCCGTTGGCGTTTCAAAGAAAGAGAAGGCCGCTCCAATTTTCTTCTCGCTATCGGACAGCACAGAAGTCGCTCCTTCCAAGAAGGTCCTGCCTCGAAGCACGACGATCGATCTGCCCAGTTTGGGTACCATTTCGGATCAGAAAGAGGTCCCCTCGGTACCACTAACGGTAACAGTCAAAGAAGACGGCAGCATTGTCACTGCAGAAAGAAAGAAACCCACAAGATCCACGAGTAAGAAGAGCGCAATCCCGCAACCTATTTTGGCAGGGGAGAACACACTTGGCACCGGCTTAGATCTTCCTACTCCGACAGCTTTACCTGAAGCGGTTTCAGAACCGAAGCGGATGTCAGCCCTACCTAAGACTGCAAAACGGATCACTCCGAACGGGAAATCAGTTTTATCGAAGGCTGGGCCATCTTCGTCAGACCATCACGAGAAACTCTCCGTGGCAGCGACCAAGAAGTTCACGCCCCGTACTGGGTCCGGTGACACAAACGCCATCACTCCTGCCAAGCCATTCTCAATATTCGGCGAGAAGGCCAAGCCGATGTCAGAAGCGAGTCCATCAGGGAAAGCGATATCCACCATTGCTCAATCCCCATCAGTTGCAAAACCTGCTCTGACGACCGAACCGGACAGCGGCAAACTTACCCTACCGACCCCGATCAACATCGATAGTGATGTTGCGTCGTCTGAGTCCGCTGGCCAGTTAGGTCGCTCTGTCATCAAAGTTGAGAATCCATCCCCGAAGGATGGTGCCAAGAGCAATCCGCATGCAGAGGTCGCAGGTGCAGGTTCCGGGACTGAACTGGTCAACCCATTCAATCGGCAGCAGGAAGCTCGTACGGCAGCAGCCAAAAAGAGTGAGTTACCGAAAACAACGGAAATGAATCAGGCTGTACGGGTAAAAAAGTTCAAAATCAGCAAAGAACGACCAGGAGTTCGAGTGAACTTGGATTCAGTTCTTAAAACAGAGAAGAACACGCAACAAAGCCCGATTGCCAGCGGTGTCGTTGCCCCCATCGCTCTACCAGACTCCGCAGAACAGAAACCGGCAACTGCCAGCGTGGCAACGACAAAGCCCGCAACAGAAATCACGCAAGCAAAGCCATCGGCAGCGCCACTGAAGACAACCTCTAATGCAGTCGTTTCAAGTCCTGCGAACAGTGGAGCAGCGAACAGTGGATCGAAAGCAATAACATCGGTAGTGAAGAAATCGACGGGTGCTGCTGAACAGCATGCCGAGAGTTCGATTCTGCGAAAAAGGTATCGTCCACCCGTTGCGGTGCAGGCGATCCGAGGAACAGTCAAGCGGCACAGTGCCATCGCATCGAATGACTCACCGAAAGTTCAAGCTGTACCAGAAATGGTGATCGGCGATAACAAAACACAGCCACCCGCCGTCGACCTGGAGCAGGCAATGCGTCTTGATACGGCCAGCGAGTTAAAAGACAGAAGCTTGGTTCTGGGGCCTGAGGTCAAACTCACCCCACTTCACATGAACCAAGCACAGGTTCGATCACTCACTCTTGGCGGTTCAGTCCGCGGTGTTCGAGTGGGTGACAAAGGCGTTTGCCAAGCTCTCGCCTCTGGCCCCAACCAGCTGAAGCTGATCGGTACGGGGATCGGAACCACCCACTTGGTTGTGTGGGCTCAGAAAAATGGTGAGAACGATGAAGTTGTCATGCGTGCTTTTGAAATACATGTCGACGAAGTTGTTCCCAGCGAGGGCAACTCAATCGAGAGCACAACTGAGTTATTGAACCAGTCAATACAAAAATTTTTCCCGCGTAGCCAAGCCAAGGTTCAACTCGTAAGAGGTGAATTGTGGGTCACAGGAACTTGTGAGTCACAGGACTCAGCTGAGAAGATTATACGTATGGTACGTAAGTTCTGCCTGATCCCAGTACGAGATCAGCTAACAGTTAAATAAGTCAGTCCGTTTCCGTCTCCACGTGGAAAACTACTTTAGTTAACCACGCCACGGCATCTCGCCGTATCGATTTAAGCGGTTTGATCATGAGTATCCGTCTGAATCTCCCACGCAACTTCGTTGCGTCAGGTGAACACGATAATGATACCTGGCACATTGTCACCCGAGCCATCGCAATTTTAATGGTGATCGCCGTTTGCGATACAGTATGGGGCAGAGCGCCCTGGTCGGGGTTGCCCCGATGAAGGCGACCGGCGCCGACACAACCACCACAGGTAGTGGCGTCATCACGCTGGGAACGGAAAGCTACAAAGTGGTCGACGCAACTAACTTTGCAGCTACGACTTCAACCGGGAACACACAAGAGAGCAATGTTGCTCAGGTAGGATGTCAGTCCTGCCAAACACAATCCTGCCGCGGCAATTGTCGTGCGGGCCGCGGGTCTGCCTACCCTCTGGGTAATCTCTGTGCCCCCTGTGAACCCTTCTGGTACGCCTCTGTTGAAACGCTCTTCATGCAGCGGGAAGGCGGAAATTACTCCGCCAGCCCCAGTTTCAGCATGGATGATTTTGACTTTGAAATGATCCCACGTTTAACCATTGGTTGCGTACCTGACTGCATTAATGGATGTGAGCTGAGCTTCACTGGCGTAGCGGAATGGAAACAGGTAGGGGCAGCAAGCAATCCAACGGGTGGAATCGGAACGTTCTTGACCACGGTTGCACCATTCGATGCAGCCGATATCACAGCCTTCACCGACTCCATTGAACAAAGCCAGAGCTTCGAGGCTCAATATTAGTCAGTTGAAGCCAACAAAACGATGGTCGGATATGACGTCGCACGATGCTTGTTCGGCGTTCGGTACATCAATTATGAAGAACTTTACGCCTACAACGGTGAAAACGATACCGCTGGTGGAATCACACCTACGATCGTCGGCTCAATCACCAGCGAGACCAAGAACCATCTGATTGGTCCCCAAGTCGGAATCGACTTGCTTTATCCCATCTGCAGGAGGGGCTACACAGGCTTTAGAACACGTGCCGGAGTCTTCGCTAACTTCGCAGATATGGACTTTGATCTCCGTAACAACCTCGACACCGCTCTTTTTGCGAACGACGACACCATCACTGTTTCAGGGCTCCTCGAGATCGCAGGCGGACTACGCTTTCAGGTCACCGACTGCATCAGCATTCGAGCAGGCGGCGAATTGTGGTGGCTGGGTGGCGTAGCCACGGCAACGGATCAATTCCGCAACACGATTGGCGGGATCAACGGCGTACGAACGGGGAGTGACTCCTTCGTAGCAGGCGGTACACTCGGAGCTGAATTCCGCTATTGGAGATGCGTGAGAACAACAGCAGTTTTTTCTACTCGCTGGTTGCTCACGACATTCGGCATCAAAAAAAACCTGTTCAGAATCATCCATGAAGGAATGATGCTGAACAGGCTTTTTTGTTTTGGCACGGATCATTGATGATCAACCCCACCATCTCGATGCCGCGTTACTCACTTTGACTCGTCATCCCGATTCTTGACGATTCTCTTTTTCTTGAGCCAGTTCTTGACGGAGTTGCCAGCATTACCAACGACCGATTGATCCGCCTGATTCACAATTGAATTCTCTGTGATCTGCGTGAGTGCCCTTTGAATTTCTCGACCACACTCATGGCAGTTGACCGGCGGTTCCGTAACTTCAGTCTCACACTGAGGGCAAAAATAGCGAATCGTCGGTCGCATGGCAGCTTCAAAAAGGCCGCCAACGTTAGAAGCTGGAAACCAGTTCGAATCATCTTTCCGCAGCATGGACTCGGACGTGACCTGTCCACCGCGAACCATCTCCAGTAGCTCGCTCGGTCGCAGCGGCCCAAGGTCTTCCTGACTCTCGTCCTGTTGCACAAACCACCTGGTCACCTGATCATTCCTCCAATGTCTGACAACGCTCAATCGGACTTTTCGCCACTAAATCGCTTCAATGTGCAGACTACGTCGACGTCTTTCTTTTCGTCGCACATCATCAATCAAGCCAGCCACGCTCTTCACATCTGCGATGCCTATCATATGCAAAAGCGGGTGTGACCGGTCGCTACTGGTCACCGTAATTCTACCAACTCCAAACACTCTCTGTACCGGTCCTTGCGTGAAGCTGACGTCATCAATGTCAATCACTTCGATTCGATCGGTATCACGAGTCAAAATTCCGGTTTGGTGGATAAAACGCTGGCTTGTGAGTTCATAATGGACCCCAAACCGCCTCAAGCCGTAGACAACAGCACCAACCAACCAGATCAAAACGATCACGCCAAGGGACATTGGCACTGAGAGAAAGTCGACAATAAACGGAAGAATCAGGGTGGCTACTGATAGGATTGCCAACAGAATCCACGTTCCGACCATGGCCTTAGCACTGTATCCGCCGTTCCAAAGCTCTTCTTCGGGTTCGTAATCTTCGACAGGTTCCTGAGTGCTCTGCACCTGCTCACGGAACTTCTCAGCCGCGTTCATCGTGGGTGGTTGCGTCATTTTCTCTGTCTCGGGTGCGTCTTCCTGAGCTTCGTCGCTTTCACTTTCGTTATTCACTGAGCGTTTCCTTTCATGGAGAGTTGTTTTCTGCACCCAAACTCGTAAATGTTCAAACGATGAAATCTCTGGAACGGTTGCAGGTTTTGGACGCACCTCTGATACTATACAGACTCCGGAGTTGTCCGTCATTTCCCAGGTGCTGCATGCGTTGCCCCTATTGCCATGTCGATAATGACCGTGTCCTAGACACGCGCGCCGCCGAAGGTGGCTACATGGTCCGCCGAAAACGACTCTGCAGCTCATGCCAGCGGAAGTTTGCTACTGCCGAGAAAATCGAAAGTCTCAGCGTCAGGGTCGTCAAAACCGACGAAACACGGCAACCCCTGGACCGCGAGAAAATCCGTCGCGGAATCGAGCGGGCCTGCTCCAAACGCCCCATCAAAAGCGACATCATTGAACGAGTTGTTCAAGATATCGAAACTGATATTTATGCAAACTTCGATTCTGAAGTGACCTCCTCGCAAGTGGGTGACATTGTGATGCGCCATTTGGCCAAACTTGACGAGGTCGCCTACATACGTTTTGCGAGCGTCTATCGCGATTTTGACGATACCCAAGACTTCGTTCGAGCAATCTCCACGATCATGGGCCCAAAAGTGAACCCTCCGGGTCGCTAAAAATCAGAATCTTCCTACGGCCATGGTGCATTGCCCGCCCAGGTCACACCCGTGCGACCAAATTGGGATTGCCACCAGAGCTCATTTGTTCTTAACAGAATAGTGTGATTTGTCCCGATTCCATGCGGTCACACCGACATCATGGCGCGCGTCCCGGAGGATTCCCATGCACACACCCCCGCAGTTCCCCAATTTCTCTCGACGCACTTTCAGGCTGTTACTTTTCGTTGCTTCGTTTTTTCCATGCACTGTATCAAGCCAAGTTGCTGCGCAAGGCAATACCCAACGTGGTGCCACGGTAGGCGGCATCGCCGGGGCGGTCGCCGGTGCCGCCATCGGTGATCACAACGGCGAGACGGGTGCTGGGGCGGCCATCGGCGGGATTATCGGAGCCTTTACAGGCGGCCTGCTTGGAAACGCAGAGGACAAGCAACAAACATACCAGAGCCAAAGACAGTACCAACAATCCCAACGGCAACTGCATGAATACCAGAGAACCGCCGTTTCCTCACAGGATGTCGTTGCAATGACCCGTCAGGGCCTCAGCGAGCAGTTGATCATCAACCAGATTCAACAACGCGGCATACAAACACAACTTCAGGTCGCCGATATCATCGCATTACATCAGCAAGGTGTCAGCGAAAGCATCATCACAGCAATGCAGCAGGCTCAGCACCGCCCCAATTCTCGCAACAATTTCACTGTTCCCGCAACAAGAAATCCCACCCCACAAACTTGGCACGGGCCGTCCATTGCCCCCTCGCACAGATATCATGTGGTTCCCCACTATCCTCCACCAAGATGCTACTACTACTACTCTGAACCGAGCTACCACTATCATCATGGTCACTCAAGCCGGATTCACATTCGGTTCTGAGAAGGCAAAGCTCTGCAAGAATTAAACATCAGCCTGAGCCCTGCCCAAGATTAACAGACCCTTAAGGCTGTTCCTGTTTAATGCCTTTGGTGAATTTCTTGATCTGCTCGTGCAAATGCCATTGGCCGGGATCATCGAGAAGACAGGCCTGCTCGACTTGCAATGCCTCTTTCTTTCTTCCGAGCAAAAAAAGTATTTCGGCAAGCGTGTCTCGATAAGTGGTGCTTTCGGGCTCTGCCGTCACTGCAAGCGTCGCAAGATCCAAGGCGTCATCCAGACGTCGCTGATTCTTCGCAGCAACCCACGCAACGTTATTGCAAGTCATTGCATCGTGCGAAAAACGCGCGGCATGATCTACCCCAGCATCTACAATCTGGTCCAACACTGTATCCGCGAGTTGCTTCATCCCCGCCATCCGCATCAGGGGCAATTGTTCTTCAGAAAAGCTGATGTCCAACGGATCTAATTCAAGAATCCGCTGCAAGCTTTCAACGACCGTGTCGTGATCTTTTTCGCTAACCGCAGCCTCTAATCGCCACTCTTGAATCATAAGTGGAAGTGTCACATAAGCACTCGCTCGATAGGATTCAGAATCAACCATCTGAATCACGGCGATGTCGAATAAACGAACTGCCTCCGAAGGCTGTTCCTTTTCGATGGTCAACACATACTTACGGATAACGTCGTACGAACTCAAACGTAGAGAGGTCGTTTGCATTGAATTGGCGGTTAACGCTGCGATAGGCAGCATTACCTTATAAACTTGCGTTGCTAAATCCGCTTCACCATGTTCACGAAGGTAGTCCGCGATTTCCATCCGAGATTTGAGCGACGGCGAACATAAAGCCACCTCCAGCTTATTTTTCAGAGAAGTGGCCAGCGTTTGATCTCCGATACGTCTTGCACTGACCCAGCGTCCGACGAGTATTTTCACAGTAGCGACATCCGAATCGCCGATGCCTCCAAACCTCTGGTACCGACTCATTGCCTTTCTTCCCGCAGACAAATTCTCAATTTCCGAGAACCACTCCTCCGCCTTCGCCATACTTCCGGTCGACAATTCGCCTTCAGCAAGCCGCAGCATCGCATCAACCCCACCCTCGTCAGCGAATCGGCGCAAGTAAGCATCTGCAAGCTCGTGCTTACCATGTTTCAGCAACAGTCTGTGTAGGTTGTCCATGAAGCGAGCCGGCTTTTTGGTTTCTGACCGGATCGCGTCGACGCGTTTGTAAATGTTCGCCATCATTGACTCCAACACTTGGTCAACATTGACGGCCGCAGAAGTATTCCCCCGAGCAATCTGACAAGCAACCGCTATTTGATCTCTAAGCGGTTCAGTTTCCTGCAGACCCTGTACAGCGTCCAGCAATAGCGTCAGCGTAATTGTGTCACAATCGCTAATTGAATCCGCAAGCAAGGATTTGTCATTGGAATTAAATTTCCTGGGGTCACCGTTCGAATTGCCGAAAAGCACCAATTCCTCAATCCACTTCTTGCGAATCACCGGCGAAATACGGGCCGCCAGATAGCCCCTGATTCCAGAGACTGGAATTGATCCTGAAGTTGCAACTTCCCACCTTTCCAATAGTCGTTCAGCGATGATAAACGCGATGTCGTCACGGCCAACAGCACCCAAACAGTTGATCAACAGCACCACCTTTTCTACTTCAGCACAAACAACTTTAGGTAATCCTCGCAACTCCTGAGATGCCTTCTGCCGATTCAAAGCTTGGTCGACCCACTCAGCGTATTTTGAGTCCACCAACTCGAGACGATGCCCCAACAGACCAAAGGTACGTTCTGGGCGAGAGGATGCGAGCGATACCTCCATGGAAGAATAAATGCGGTGCTGATCTAAAATCGCCAGAGCCGCCTCAATCTGGCCGTGCATGGCCAACGATTTCCATCGTATCCCGCGCACCTTCTTCGACTCATCAAACACATTTTTCGACAGCGTCTCAATTGCTTCACGACGGAGTTCCTGATTTCCAGATCTATCGGCAGCTATCAAAATTCGAGACCAAGCTTGTGTAAAAGCCTCGCTGCCAGCCTCTGATTCCTTCACAACAGCCATTGCATCATCAGTAAGCTCACCCCAGCGAGATGAAAGAATCCGACAGGAATGAAGAAGCTGTTTGTTTTCCAGTTTGCTTGCTTGGGCAATCGCTTCATCGATTTCGCCAGCCTGAAAGAGCAACAAGACCATGATTTCATCACGTTCACTTGAGGTCCAGCCTTTGGCTGATTCCGGTAGCAAGCCTTCCGCATCCAAGTCAGCTCCCATCCATTGAAGCAACTGCAAGCGACAAAGAGCCATTTCGCGACTCTCAGCAACCAAGTCGATAATTTCGACCAATTTCGAAACTTGCTGACGTTCCACAGCACGTTCCGCGAATGCCATGAATCGAGTTGAGAGCAGACCTACAACCTCATCCTTTACGTTGGGGTCGACTGGCCCCTCTCCAGAAACTCGCAGAGCGAAAAGCACGACATCAAAACGCCCTTGATCAAGCAATGACTCCAGCCGCGACGCAAACATCCCATTAGCGAATCCCTCGCCATCTTCGCCAAACAGCATACCTCTTTGCCATGCCTTCTCAATCCATTTCGCGCGTGCAACGACTTCAGGAATAAAGCTCTGCTTCGCTTGCTGCACAAGCCGTGCGGTCTTCTCAGGATTCCTGCCAAGAAGCCACATCGCACGCTGCCGATCAGCAAATTTGCTCGAAGACAATGCCTCCTCGATTCCCCGAATATCCCAGCCGTCGATTGCCCCCGAATCCTGCACTACCGATGGTGGGTCAAACTCCGAAGGCCGCGATCTCTGCGCACGTACCTGCATCACATCAAGCGAGGAAAATACAATCATCACTATTGCAAGGACTGCAACTCGATTCATAACTGCCATCTAATTTGAGCTCGTTCCATGAGTTGAATCCCGACCACTACAAAAACGCAACCACCATCATTCAGAGCAGCACGCACCATAGCCCACTCGAATTATAGTTTAGACGGCCACCAACAACCGATAGCGAAACAGCACTCCGCGGAATGACGAAAATCCAAGCAATGCCATCTCCCCCCAAGCAGCCACGAGTCATTATGATCTAACCCCGTAAGCAAGCCTTTTTATCGCCAGACCACGCCGTGGTAATGGATGTTGTGCTTGGCATACTCACCTTGCCCCCCCACTACTGGAGTGAAATCCCCACCATGCGGCCTCGAATTTTTCAAATTTTTTTCGCAGCCCTCTCCATCTTAGCTGTCTCGGCAACGGTGGGCTCAGCGGCAGATTCGTGGCCGCAATGGCGAGGCAAATTTCAAAATGGGGCGGCAACGGGGGATGATTTCCCGACGCATTGGTCTCAAGAGCAGGGAGTCGCTTGGCAATCAGAGCTACCTGGACTAGGCGGCAGCACCCCCGTGACCGCCAACAAAACTGCCTACATAACGACCGGCGTACAAGGCAAAAATCAATTGCTTGCCTTTGATTTGGAAACGGGCACACAGAAATGGGCAGTGGCCTTGGGGAGTGATCGAGGTGGTAAGCACCGGAAAGGTAGTGGCAGCAACCCTTCCCCCATTGTGGATGGTGACCATGTTTTTGCCTACTTTCGCAGTGGCGATCTGGCATCAGTTGACTCCAGCGGAAAAGTCCTCTGGTCAAAAAATCTGCAGTCCCTGTTTGGTGAAGACACTCTCTGGTGGGACCTCGGATCGTCACCGGTGCTTACAAAAGCAGCGATTGTGGTTGCGGTCATGCAATCTGGCCCCAGTTATCTGGTCGCCTTTGATAAAAACACAGGTCAAGAACTGTGGAAGTTTGATCGAGCCCTGAATGCTCCTGAAGAAGCGGCTCAAAGTTACTCGACACCAGTCGTCGTTTCAGTCAAAGGTGAAGAGGCCATCGCAGTCATGGGCGCGGATCATTTGACGATCAACCGCACCAGTGATGGCAAACTGCTCGGGAAGCTCGGGGGTTTCAATCCAAATCAGGAGCAATACTGGCGATCTATTTCTTCACCTGTTGCAGACGGCAACATCATTCTCTGCCCCTACGCGAGAGGAGACACACTGACCGCAGTTGATATCGAGTCACTTGCCGAGGGAAAGGGCAAAGATGCGATCCTTTGGTTCCGTGATGATTTGGGCAGCGACGTACCTACGCCGGCCGCTCATCTGGGTCGTGCCTACGTCGTGTCAGATGGAAAATCATCCAAAGGCACAATCACATGCGTTAATCTCGCAAATGGCAAATCAGAATGGACAGTTAAATTACCCAAGTCGCGTGGTGGCTACAGCAGTTCACCACTGATTGCGGGCAACCACCTTTACGTTACTCAGGAGAATGGCACCACATTCGTGCTGGGACCACTCGACGAGGGGCAACCCGCAGTGGTTTCCAAAAACGTGATTGCAGATGATGAGCCATTCACGGTCGCAAGCCCGATTCCCTACCAAAAATCACTGCTGCTACGCAGCCGCCACAAGCTGTATCGCATTGTGAAGTGATTCCCACCGGCGAGAACTTGACGACACCACCTCAGATCGCAGGGAGACGCGTCCCATGGTTGTGACGCCCCAGCATGGGGCACAAAGTGCAAACTACAATCATCAGTGACATCTGACCTTGCAGCGCGTGAAAGGTCAGGCGAACACCAATTTAAAACGTCCCGAGAATACGACACGCTCGCACATTATCGCTTTAATAATCTCGGGTGCCGAAGTAGATGCAGTTGATCAGCATCATGACGCCAACGAAGAGAGAGCAGCTGAAGACGGGTCGAAGAATGTCATAACGCACAACTTGTTCTTCACCGGCGGCATCGCGAACGGTGACTGCAGACTTGCCGCTGACGATCGAGCCAATCGTCTCACCCAGCTCGCCAGTCTGCGGAATGACAAAACGCAGCGGGCCAATCAGATATTTGTCGACTCGCCGCCACACGGTCAGCGATGGGCTTATCTCACCCTGTTTTGACAAATCATCGGCGTTCAGCTTATCCACCTGATCGGTGTGGTGAGCCACGTACACAAGATTTTGCTCAGCATCATAGGTGATTGCTTCGACAGTGCTGGTCCCTACATGGTCACTTAGCACGAATGATGTCTCCGCGTTGTTCTCGGGGGCGACAAGTCTGCATCTGCCGTCGCTTGTAAGCAGCATGAATCTGCTTTCCCCGATGCCGACGACTGAAGTTGGCAACAAGCGGTCCGACAATTCCACTTGGGCGATCGGCTCCAGTGTTTCGCTGTCAAACAGCTCAATGGGTTGCTCAGCCCGCGACACCATGACAACTGCGTCCGAAACCGCGATCACTCCCGCAATCGATGGATCCCCCTCCAACTCATGCTCAGCGGCTTGCGTCCATGGCTGGTCCGCCTCGGAACGTTCAAAACGAAGCAATCTCGCCCGACTCAGCAGGTAAAACTCCCTTCCGCTGGCACTGACAATGATGGCTCTTGGCGGGGCAACTGCCATTCCTCGTGGAAGAACCGAGGTAAAACCGGCTGGTGCCACCCCCAACATGCTGCTCAACCGACCCAACAATCCCCCCGTCAAGTCGGGCATTTCAGGCGTCTTTTCCTTGTTGTTCTCGTCTGCAACCTTTTCGCCTGCGGCCGCAAGAACCCCAGAAATACCCGTCTGATTCAGGTTGCTTCCACTCAACGTGAGCAATGAGTCAGAAGCCTTGTAAAGCCGTACGGTAGCAGGCGGCAGACTCACGCTCGGCTCTGGTTCCCAATCATTGTCCGCACTTAACACCAACAAATCGGAAGAACCTGAACCGAATGGATTCATCCGCCCTCCCGTGGTTCTTGACGTGACAATGGTATCTTCATCGATAACGACGGGTGGAATGACGCGGTCCATGCTGATAGCGCCACTGTCAAAGATCTCGACCCACTCATTGGTGCCTTTGTCAAACCTGATCAGGCCACTGCCCTGAGTGCTGGCGAACGTGACATCCCCCACAACCGCCATGGATCGGATCCGTGCCGGCCCGGTCACAAATCCGTCAAAGACTCCGCCAATGATCCCCACAACGAAACAAATTCCACCAAACATCGTCGTGACACCAATTGCCAAAATAGGCGATCGCCAACGCATCCCGGCAAGCACAGAAACACTGTAAAAGACCGAGAAGAGAAATACAGAAACAGGAATGCACCACAGTAATCTCGCATTCCAAATATCAAGCCGCAGCCCAGCCACCAAATAAAGCCCGACGACCAGCTGGACGACACATAAGAAGACAAAGGCACAACCGCCAATGAACTTGCTGATCAAGAGCATGGATCTTGATACTGGCTTGCTGAGCAACAGATGCAACGACCCAGGTTGCAACATGTCGGGGATCATGGAAGCGGTAACAAGAATTCCGAGGAAAATCAGAATGAATCCAAGTAACCAGTCAATGATGAGCGGCACGACGAACTGATTAATGATCCCCACAAATCGTGTCTTATCGACAGCGAATTCGGCAGGAAAATCGAATCCGGCGTACCTGAGACTGATGGATTTAGCTGAGCGAGTTGCAAAGACACCCGGCATAGCGGCTTCGATTCTCAGGCGTGCACGGCGTCGTCTCTTCGATTCATCCAGTTCTTCATCCGGCAATTCATCAAGTTCTCGCAACTCGGCTAGCCTTAAAGTAGACGCCCAAGCCTCCTCGTCATACCAACTTTCATCATCGAGACACTTGTTCAAAGCATCTGCGTACTCGGAGGTTCGGAGCGTCGTATCTCCACCTTCGCTGACCTCGTTCAACTCGTCAGCGATGTCCTTTGGCATGGCTGCAGCCAATCTTCCCACCGCGGTGTCAGCCAATTCAGGATCTTTCAGACCCTGCGCCAACAATCCCCTGAGTCGGCTTCGGTTCGCCAGATCGCGGGCACCACGGAAATCAGTGGTTAGATCCTCCTGATACCCAAACGGCGCTAAGGCAGCCAAGACAAGCCAAATCGCTACAAACGCAATCCATAAAACTCGCGACGAAAGCGCGGCATGGAAAGAATCTCGAATGATCGCCAAATACGGTTTCATGAGCCAGAACCCTCTCTTGTCGCTTTTCCGACTAGTTTCATGAAAGTGTCTTCCAAGCTTGGCCGTTTGACATCCAGCCTCGTTATCGAGACGCCCCCGGCCCGCACAAGATCAACAATCTGATCGACCGAATGCTGCTGATTCACCTTTCCAGTAAGCCGATGCGTACCTCGGGGCGAACCATTAGGATCAAGGCCCAAACCTAACTCCGGATGATTTTCCGCTGCGCCCTCGATGAATTGATTTGCAGCATCTTCATCATCAAAACAGACATCCAACAGAACGACATCAGCATCGGCATCCTGCTTACCCGCCAGATCGGCAATCGTGCCTGACCCACGTATTTCGCCGTCGGCAAGAACCGCAACGCGAGTACACACAACTTCCACTTCCTGTAGAATGTGACTGTTAAGAAAGATCGTCTTACCTGCCGCGCTCAAACGCTCGATAACCTTCCTGACTTCACTGCGGCCTACGGGGTCCAAGCCGTCAGTGGGCTCATCCAGCACGAGTAAATCCGGGTCATGAATTAACGCCTGCGCAAGTCCGAGCCGCTGATTCATGCCCTTACTGAATCGCTTCAGTGGCTCTCGATCACGACCTTGCAAGCCAACCAGTTCCAGCAACTCGTCGCTTCGTTTGTCAATTTGTTGCTTGGACATCGCGCTCAAGCGGCCATAAAACCTCAGTGCTGAACGAGCAGTGTGATGCCGATCGACACGCAATGTTTCTGGCAAATAACCAATCTTGCTGCGAGCAAACTTAGAACCGGCCACCCTGCCAAAGACGGCAGCTTTTCCCGAAGTCGGCCGAACGACACCCAGTAGGACTTTGACCAAGGTTGTTTTCCCAGCCCCATTGGGGCCGAGTAAGCCGAATACCTCACCCCGAGACGCCTCAAGCGAGATGCCCTTTAACGCGTGGACCCTGCGATTTCCGCGAAGAGACCACTTGCTGTAACATTTTGCGACGTTTTCAACGTGAACAATGGGGGCATCAGAAGTAGGTTTCGAATTCACGTAAGTGTCGCGATCATCAAATAGGTCAAGCTGATAACGGCCATCAAAACCACGCCCAAAGCAAGCCAGCGGTGAGACGGGTGATGCCACGTCGCTTTCTGCTTCTCATCGTCATACATCTGCCGATAACGTGCCCGCTGGTCTTCCGACTCAAACACGGCATCTTCAAGCAATTCATGAAGTCCGTATTGGAGTGAGTACTCCACAACGCCGAAGACAGTGTGCCGTTGATCATACAGATCAACTCCCCAACCCTCGAAGTACCAAAGTTGGCTTCCAAAGGACTGGTCGCTCTCCTGCTGATCAGCGACGCAACGCTGCTGTGCAACTTCGCTCCGATCCGCGCAGAACCTGCCACGTATCATCGCGCGTTTGCAATCGAGATTGACTTGACGAATCGTTCTTTCTGAGAAGCGTCGTGTCCGGGTTTCGGCGCTCACCATCATTCTCCATTCGGCCACACTAGCAACACGTCGATATTTATTAGTATGACGCTTCGTCGAGCCCTCGTCACGCCCCAAGGGCCCCAAATGCCTTGAGTTACACAAAATAGCCTTAGGAAACGATTCTGCCGCCCCCTAGAACGGCGGTCCGTTACATTATGTTGCCGAGGTCATAGGCTCATATACATTCCTCGAATGCTTGCCTAGCAGTCTGCTTATGCCTGCATCTATCCCGAAGCATTTCAGGCACCTCGAATCCTGTGTTCCACTCCGCGTCCAACCCCTAGATAATCAAACCATGCTTGAACGACGCAGCCTGAAAGCCCCGATCACGCTTGGGGTTGTCATGATCGTGCTGGTTGTTGTTTTGGCCGGTGTCTGGATTCTGGGCAATGTGCTGGGAGCAACAGGGAACCTCGAATCTTCTGTTGCCTTTTGGGTGATCCTCTCCACGGGAACTGTCCTACTGATTGGCGTTCTTGCCGGCGTGATTGCCTACCTGACACTGACCGTCAAGGCATTCAAACTGAACCAGAGGCAGTCCAACTTCATTGACGCGGTCACCCATGAACTCAAAAGCCCAATTGCGTCATTGAAGCTCTATTTGCAAACCATGACACGCCACAGTGTTGATGCCCAGCAACAACAGGATTTTCACCAATTCATGCTGGAGGACGTCGAGCGACTTGACTTGCTAATCAACCACCTTCTGGATGCCGCGCGAATCGACCGGGGTGGTGATGTGGCCGACGACGAGTTGGTCCATCTGGATGAACTCTTAAAACAGTGTGGATCCTCAATTTGTGTCCGCTATCGGCTGCCAGAAGAAACTGTCACCATTGCGTGCGGCGAGATTCAATTAAGAAGTCGGTTGATACAGCTAGAAATCCTCTTCCGCAATCTGATTGATAACGCTGTCAAATACTCCGGCGCCAAACCTGAGGTACAGATCCAAGTCCAGCTCGTGGATGATCAAAATGTTGTTGTGTCCATCATCGACAATGGCCCCGGCATCCCAGCTAATCAAAGACGTAAGATTTTTGGGCGTTTTATCCGCCTTGGCAATGAACTGGAACGTAGCACGCCCGGCACAGGGTTGGGACTGTATTTGGTTCGAAATGTAGTCAAGAGTCTGGGAGGCTCAATTCGCCTGCAGGATCGGGAAATGGGAACAGGAACAGAATTTGAAGTGACACTCGGCGGTGTCGTTCCCGCCGAAATATCAGACAATCGAGAGACAAGCCACGCTAATTAATTTGAGAGTGAAACTGTCATGCGGCAACACATCCTCGTCGTTGAAGATGAAAAACACCTCGGGGTCGGCATCAAGTACAACCTCGAGGCTGAAAATTATCGTGTCACACTGGTCGAAGATGGCGCCACTGCGTTGCGCATGGTGAACAGCAATGGTGAGGCAATCGACCTCATCGTTCTGGACCTGATGCTTCCGGGTTTGAGTGGTTACACGGTTTGCGAAACGATACGTGATGCGGGAGTGACAACTCCGGTACTGATGCTATCAGCGAGAACTCTTGCTGAAGATCGGACGCGAGGTTTTGATGCCGGGGCCAATCAATACATGAGTAAGCCATTTGAATTGGACGAACTCCTGAGTCGCATCAAGAACTTACTCCAAATCGGCCACAGCAAGACAAAACCCATAAAAGCAGCCAAGACACCCGATGCAATTGTCGAACTTGATTTCGGCAATATCAGAGTCAATTTCGAAACCCATGAGGCGACGGTCTCCGATAAGGCAGTAAGAATGACTCCGAAGGAATTGAAATTACTCAAATACTTCGCGGAACATAAAGATCGAGTCATCAGCCGAAACGAATTGCTAACCGAGGTATGGGATCTACCTGGCAATATTCAAACGAGAGCGGTCGACCAGTTCATTGCGAGATTACGAAAAATCATCGAACCTGACACTACAACTCCTGTCCACCTGCTGACCATCCGAGATGCCGGATACCGATTCATCCAGCATCCTGCCAACCGTTCGGCTGATGAGGATCTCGAAGAAGACGTCGCCTTGAGGAACCCTGAATACAACGAGGGAAACCCCGAGCACGACCAAGAGGGTGAATCAGATCTACCCAAGCAGCCCTGAGGTGATGAAAAGCCACAGCTTTGTTCACTGCCAACGCGGTAGTGAATGCCTGCGAATGATGTTCGAAACGTGGCTGTCGAGTACGGGAGGTCCGCAACTCTGAATCCTACAAACCTTCGATGCGTGACATGCTGCCAACGCCACATGTTTACCTTGAACCTGCGATCCAACAACTGCGCAACAAAAAAATTGGAACGGCTGATAAGCACGCTCAGCCAGAAAAGAGGTCAGCGCATAGAAAAAGCTCCCGGAAAGTACGTTGTCCTAGGGGGGCGGAGGACGACGCGCTTAAAATCCCGGGAGCCGGTGGATTGGAGTTCGATATAGAATCCGGCATCCTTGCCATCACTCATCGAACGCTTTCCAAATTCAACACAACTGCTACATGCCCACATCCGTGTGAACAAAGAACAGTCTGTCCGCAGCAACTAACGAATCAATTGCCAGTGCAGGACCGTCTTGAAGTCGAAAACCAAATGCGAAGTGTTTGTTACCAATCACTCAACATGTTGGTGAGGATAGAAGGTTGCATTTCCGAAGGTCAAGATGGATTTACAACTGAAATCAAGTTTTTTCACAACTGCAAGTTTCACAGTAAAGCGTTAGCATCCCGCACTTGATTGTTCGAATCACTTCGTCTGCAGACAAAATGTCATCCGTCAAGGGTTTCAGTGGATTCCGTACCGTCGCCCTGGGTCACCGCCTCTTGCAATGCTCGTGAAACGATCCGATTAAAACCTTCTCCCGGCGTGGCTTCTGCCAGTCCAACACGAACCGGATCCACCTGATCATCCAAAGTTTTGATACCGAGAGACATGATCGAGTGACAAATTTGCCCGCCCCGTTGACGAGCCAATTCCGCATCCGCACTCGGCATGCAAACCAGCAAGGTCGAATCATCAATCGCTCCGATCCTGTCTACTGATTTTAACGGCATTCGAACAACCTGCAGGATCGAACGAATCGAGGAATTGCCCAGCCCCAGTGCACACATCACCACCGTCAGATGAACAGAGACGGACTCTTGTGTGCGACTACGGATATCGTTGAATGATTTTTCCAGCGATGTTCGATTTGCCAGCGACGCGAAAACCCCATTGCCTTCGATTATTCTGAGAATTGCATTTTCTGCTCCCGCTTCATCTGACTCGAAATCACCCAGTGATAACATCTCAGCGTTCGTGACAGCAACTTCTTCAGGACGCAACTCAATTAACGTTGGCTTTTTACCCTGCATGCGGTGAGCACAATTCCGGCCTTGCCCCTTGGAATAATACAACGCATCGTCCGTGCGTTGCAGCCAGCTTTCCACAGTCTCATCCTCAATCAATGTTGCAACACCGGCAGACGCCGCGACTCTCAGCGGTTGCCCTTCAAATTCAATGACCAATTAACCGATTGCTGCACGAGCCTGTTCTATTTTCGACGCTGCTTCGCTGATCGGGCACTCATCCAGAATGATTACAAATTCCTCTCCACCAAATCTTGCTACCAGCCCGTAGGGCTGTAAGTGAGAGTGCAGAACATTCGCAACAACCCGAAGCACTTCGTCACCAGCACGATGACCGTACACATCATTAAATTGCTTGAATAAATCAACATCCAACAGGGCAAGTGTCCCAACTGCCCCGAGACCCTCTGCGTGACGGCGTTTCAGGTGAGTGTCAAACACGCGTCGATTTGGCACTTGCGTCAGGACATCAGTCTCAGCTCTTCGCTCTGCTGACTCAATCTGAATTGTTTGCTGCTGAATGCGATCCTTTGCACTCTGCAATTGATTTTGCATGGACTCATTGGACTGAATCACTTGGCTAACAGCGGCAAACACAACCTCGGAAGAGGCATCAGAAGCTTCCTGCAGTTCTTCACTTACCGCCAGCACACGATTCTGATGTGCGTCGACATTCTCCACCATCGTCGTAGCGAATTCACGCAACCTGTTGGCAACTTGACTTAGTTGCTCAGCAGAAATTTCTTCTCCTTCAGCCTGCGTCCCACGTTTTTCAATCGTTTCGTGATAATGATCAGTGTCAAAACCTGTCACTGCACACATGATCCACCCGCAGACAAGTCCGCAACCGGCGCAGCTGAGCGTGATGGCCACGTCAAACCACATGATGCGATGTGCTCCTGTATCCGAGGGATTCAATGATGGCGGTTCGAGCATCGTGACTGCCACGATTGCCCGGGCGAACGGAGGCCCCCCCTCCTAGCAGGCATAGAGGTTGCCGATGGCGACAGTCAAACAATCGCCCGCCCCCCACTTTGGATTCATAAAGCTTCACACAACAGCTGCACGATATTCGTTGCAATCCACAAAGTCGCTATTTTCGTTCCTGAACTTCTGCACCCCAAGCAGGTCAAACCCTCAACCTCTGCTCGCTATCAGTACCCCAAGGTCAATCTTGCAACCGGATGCATCGTGGCAACCGCCAGTCCGGCCCCCACCAACCCCCGTTTATTTCATCTTTAGGAAGGCAATTGATGATGCGTGTGGAAGAGTTAATCAATACCGCAGCAGATCAATCTGATTTTTGCATTAGCATTTGCATGACACAGGAAATTTAAAGATTGAAACCCATTACTTCACTCCAGCTGCATACCTTGCCACGAGAAGCAATCATGCAACTTGACAGCCGAAACGCCATCGCCAAAGCGGCCAAAGAGATTCTCTCAAACAGTTCCGTACGCGAATTGCGTTTCCTACGAGTTGACAGCAGTGCCAACCATCTCGAACTGACAGGGAGAGTGGGTAGCTATTACCACAAACAATTGGCACAGGAAACAATTCGTCGCGTCGCCGGCGGCATGCAGATGGTCAACCGAGTCCAAGTGAAAGTATGACCCGGTCGCCCGCTTGCATTGAACGGCATATTTGATGGACTGGAAAATTGCATTGAGCCAGACGCACGCAGTCGATCATGCCTGACGGTCATCTTCGGAGGCATACTTCTGATGAAACTCATCCTCAGTCAGGATCTCGACATCAAGATTCTTTGCCTTTGCCAACTTACTGCCTGCCTTTTCGCCGGCAATCAGAAAATCCGTTTTCTTGCTGACACTGGAAGACGCCCGTCCGCCCAGCGTTTCAATCAGCGACTTGATGCCATCCCGGTTGAACTTCTTTAGCGTCCCCGTCACGACAACTGACTTACCGGCCAGTGGTAAGCCTTCATCGACTGCCTCGACTTCCTCTGTGAGGTCGACCCCGACAGCTTGGAATTCGCCGAAAGTTCGTTTTCCGTGCTCGCTGCGACAGAAGTGATGAACGCTTTCAGCGATCGCGTCTCCGATCTCATGGATCGCTGCGAGATCCTCAACGCTGGCATTCATGAGTGCATCGATACTTGGATACTCCTGAGTAATCAACTTGGAAACACGGGGTCCAACATGCCGAATTGAGATCGATGCCAGTACTCTCGCCAATCCGCGTGTTCTACTTTGGTCAACTCCTTCGATTAGTTTGACTGCGTTTGCCTGACCAACCTGAACGTCAATCAGTGCTCCGTCTTTTCCCTTACGTTTTCGCAACCAATTGACATTGGCAATATTTTCGACGCTGAGCCGATACAGATCGGCGTAGTTGGTGACCAGCCTTTCGGCCAACAGGACATCAACCAACTCATCCCCCAGTCCATCAATGTCCATTCCGGGTCGACTACCAAAGTAAATCAAGCGTTGCTTCAATTGAGCAGGGCAGGCAGGATTGGGACAGCGGATATAAACTCCGCCCGAGTCACGCTCCAATCCGGTTTGACACTCGGGACATTCTGTGGGGAAGTCCCAACGGGGCAAATCGCTGCGGCGTTCATGTTTTTCCACCCGCACCACTTTCGGAATAATTTTCCCTGCTTTTTCTACAACCACGACATCGCCTTCACGAACATCAAGACGTTCAATTTCATCGGCGTTGTGCAATGAGGCTCTCGACACAGTGGTATCCGCGATTTCAACGGGCACGAGATTTGCCACAGGAGTGATGGTCCCTGTCTTTCCGACTTGAACAGTGATCGTCTCGAGTCTTGTTACCGCTTCATACTTTTCAAACTTGTAAGCGATCAACCACCGCGGGCTCTTGCTCCTCATCCCAAGACGTTCACGCTGTTGGAAGTCATTGACTTTGAAAACGATGCCATCAACCTCAAAAGGAAGGTCTGGCATCCCTTCCTCCAGTAAGGCAACCGCTTTCATCACGGCATCTGCGTTCGGCAACAACTGCACGGAAGGTGTTGGCGGAATCCCCATCGCACCAACCTCCGCCAGAAACTCCATGTGGTTCGTTGCCTTCAGACCAACCGTTTCACCAACGCCGTGGCAAAAGAAACGTAAACTGCGTTCAGCAGCAATGGATGGATCGAGCAAACGAATTGTGCCCGCTGTCACATTCCTGGTGTTCTTAAATGGTTCAGCCCCCACTTGAATCTGCCGCAGATTCAGATCAGCGAGATCAGCGTTGGTCATGTAAACCTCGCCACGAACCTCAAGCACAGCGGGTTCCTTTTCACCAACCATTTGTAGGGGAAGGTCCCGAACCGTCCGAATATTGTGGGTAATATCATCCCCCACCTCGCCGCTGCCACGTGTTAACGCAAGCACCATGCGTCCCTGCTCATAACGCACAGATGCCGCAACACCATCGATTTTGAACTCCATCACCCACTCGATGGGTTCACCATCAAGCAACTTCTCAGTCCTGTCAAAGTACGCTTTCAGATCTTCCCGGCTGTAGGTGTTGTCAATCGACAGCATGGGCACTCGATGTGGAACTTGAACCAAATGCTCCACCGGCGCATCGCCGATTCGCTGAGTGGGCGAATCGGAGGTTTGAAGTTCCGGATATTGCTGCTCAAGATCCCGCAGCTCCTCAAGCAGCCGATCATATTCAAGATCAGATACCGCGGGGGTTGCCTCCACATAATACAGCCGATCGAGCCGCCGAATCTCATCCCTTAGAGCCTCTATCCGTTGCGCATTTGATGACACCATCGACCCTTCCGAGATTATTCGGGAGCGTAAAAAAAGCCGGCAGTTCACTTCGTATGCCGCCGCCCCTCCATGTTCGCCTTTGTTCGTCTCGGAGGCAACGAGTCTGGATTCAGAAATAGCACTTGTCCAGAAAACCAGTCGGGCTCCGAAGTGCCAATGAAGAGATTGACCTGATGCTAAAAAGCTGTGCAAGACACGTCCGATTGCAACTTTTGTCCCCGTGCAGGTAACTTGAGACGATTCTCTTCAACAACAGCCCCGGCCAATTCGTTGAATAAAGACTTCATTTCGATTCGAGGATGCCGCGTACACAACCTGCGGGACGTGGATATTGATATCCCGCGTGGAAAGCTGATTGCCATTTGTGGTCTGTCCGGCAGCGGCAAGACCTCATTGGCACTCGACACGCTCTACGCCGAGGGACAGCGTTGCTACATCGAGAGTTTCTCCGCCTACACGCGACAATTTCTTCAGCGACTGGACAAGCCTGATTGTGATGCCATCACAGGGATCCCGCCAGCAATCGCCGTCACGCGGGCTGGAGGTTCCCGAACAAATCGCAGCACGGTCGGTACCGCTACTGAGATTGCTGATCATCTACGTCTCCTGTTTGCAAAAGCCGCAAACCTGTTCTGTTGCGGGTGTGGTGAGCCCGTCCGCCGAGACGACCCTGCAACGATCGCCGAAACACTGCAGAAACTTCCCAATAGCAGTCGCACTATGATCGGCTTTCCTGTCTGGATGCCCAGCCGAAAAGACGCCAGCGAAATCCTTCTAGGGCTACAACAGGAAGGTTACCTGCGACTCGTTGCTGGTGGTGAGACGTTTCATTTGTCTGAGAGTGATCGTTCCAGGCTTGCGAAAAAAGTTGGTCGAAAAGGTAATGAATTCATTGTCATCGTTGACCGCGTCACAAGCGATGCTGAACTTTCGCGTCTCACAGAGTCACTTGAGACGGCCATGGGCGAGGGCAACGGACGTGCGGTTCTTCTCGCTTCAGTAGAATCCAAGATGCCGGGAAAACCGATCGAGATCGACGGCAAGGGCTGGGTCACACGTGTCGTCAGCGAATCTCGCCGCTGCGATGCATGTGACATTGATTACCCGGAACCAGTGCCAAGACTGTTTAATTTCAACAACCCGCTTGGAGCCTGCCCTACCTGCGAAGGTTTTGGAGACATCGTTGATTTCGACATGGAACTGGTGGTCCCTGACAAGTCACTGTCGCTAGCTGAGGGAGCGATCGTTCCGTGGAACAGTCCCGCCTATCAACATGAGTTAGATGAACTTCTGGAACTCGCTAATGACTATGAAATACCAACTGACATTCCCTTCAAGAAGCTCAAGAAAAAGCACCTGAAATTAATTCGACATGGAGTCCCAGAACGTGAGTTCGGGGGCTTAGACGGGTTCTTTGCGTGGCTGGAACGCAAAAAATACAAAATGCATGTCCGTATTTTTGCCTCACGTTACAAGAGCTACCGGCCGTGCGAGGACTGCAAGGGAAAACGATTCAAACCCGAAGCGTTGGCGTATCGGCTTGAAGACCGCAACATTGCCGATGTGCTGACGATGCAAGCTGATGAAGCAGGCACCTTTTTTCAACGACTGGAATTGGAAACGCGTGAATCCAAGATTGCTGATGAGCCGATTCGCCAACTAACCGACCGCATTCGTTATTTGCAGGAGGTTGGGCTTGGTTACCTACAGCTCGATCGTACGCTCCGGACTCTCTCGGGTGGCGAAACGCAGCGTGTTGCGCTGACATCCGCGCTTGGAAGCAGCCTTGTGAACATGCTGTACGTGCTTGATGAACCCACTGCCGGATTACACGGTTCCGACGTAGAGCGTCTTTCGCAGGCAATCATAGGCTTACGCGACCGGGGAAATACAGTGATCGTTGTCGAGCACGATGAAACCATGATTAGGATCGCAGATCACATCATTGAAGTGGGGCCTGCTGCCGGCACTGCTGGTGGCAACATTATGTTTGAAGGCACCCAGGCAGAAATGCTCGCCAATAAAGAGAGTTTGACAGGTCAATTTCTGACGGGCGAACGCGGTTGGTCCCTTCGAGATCGTGAACCTCGTCAACCACGCGGTTTCATAACGCTCCAAGGAGCATGCGGCCATAATTTGAAGAATGTCGATGTTGACTTTCCGCTTGGACTTCTGTGCCTTGTGACCGGAATCTCAGGAAGCGGAAAAAGCTCATTGGTGCAGGACACACTTTATGGCGCCATTCGACAAACCAAACATGGAGAAGCAGCAAAATCGCTTCCTTATAGATCGATCAAAGGACTGAGCCAAATCGAAGACTGCATGCTGATCGACCAATCTCCCATTAGCCGAAGCCCACGCAGCGCTCCCGTGACTTATGTCAAGGCCTTTGACCCAATCCGAAAAGTGTTTGCTGACACAATTGACGCCCGCACACGCAATTTTGGTCCTGGGCACTTCAGTTACAACAGCGTGAAAGGTCAATGTCCGCAGTGCGAGGGTGCAGGTGCTATCCAAATCGACATGCAATTTCTTGCAGACGTCTCCATGCAGTGTCCCGCCTGTCGGGGAAGTCGATATCGAGAAGAAATCCTCAGTGCTCGCTACCGCGACCGATCAATCGCGGACGTGTTGCAGATGAGTGTTCGCGAAGCTTCAGCTTTTTTCCGTGGCCACGAAAAAGTCCAACAGCGCCTGAAAAGAATGCTCGACGTGGGGCTCGAATACATCAAGCTTGGACAACCCGCTACCACTCTTTCCAGTGGAGAAGGACAACGCCTGAAACTTGCCGCCTTCCTTGCATCAACGGCTCGCAAACGAACGCTGTTCATTCTTGACGAACCCACAACGGGGCTACATTTTGCAGACATCGTGCGTCTCGTGGACTGTTTCGATGCGCTGCTAGCAGACGGACATGGATTGGTCATCGTCGAACATAACTCGCTTTTGATGCAGGCAGCTGACTATCTCATCGACCTTGGCCCTGAAGCAGCTGAGAACGGCGGAATGATTGTCGCCAAGGGCACACCAAAGCAGGTAGCAGAAACGAAACGCAGTTTAACCGGTGAAGTTTTACGGCAACAATACGCAGCATTCCCTGTCGAATGACACCATAAACAGCGAACATGACACACAATATCGCAGGCTACTTGCAGTCCATAAGGAATGGTGTTTGGCTGATCTTACCCTGACAGGTACAATGAGAGCACGTCGCAGCAAATTCGTATGCGATCCCACCCCACGCAGGTTTGCACGACGCCCCCCCACGCGCCGCCTGTAACCAACAGCCCCGCACCGCTTGCCGTCATCCTGTGGCTACCTATCGCAAACTTAACGCTCTCGCCTTGCTAATCACGGCGTTTACTGTCTGTGCCCCCGAAAACCTATCGGGGCAACCCCCGTCCACAACAACGAATCTCGCAGCAACCAACGCCAGCAAGGTTGAGTTTTTTGAGCAGCACATACGTCCACTGTTGATCGAAAAATGCTACGAATGCCATTCCCATGAAAGCGGAGAGTCAGACGGCGATCTTTTTCTGGATTCTGCTTCAGCCATGCAGAAAGGAGGCAGCAGAGGCGCGGTACTCGTCGCCGGCAAACCAAACCAAAGCTTATTGATGCGAGTCATCAACTACAGGGATCGCAATCTTCAGATGCCACCCAGTGGAAAATTATCTGAGGCACAGATTGAGTTAATACAAGCATGGATTGAGTCAGGTGCTACCGACCCAAGAACACAAGAGCTGAAAAATCCAGATCACAAGCATGGCAGCGACACAACATCGCCGATAGATCGTGATCCCAATACACACTGGGCTTTCAATGTTCCAATGCGTCAAAGTGTAGACAAGGTCTTGCATTCTGATGTTGAAGACACAATCGATGTACTCTCTGCCACTGCTGCAAAGAAAGCGAACATCGAAGTCAGCTCACGTGCCGGCCAGGAAACGCTGATACGGCGTCTTTACTATGACCTCACGGGTCTGCCACCAAGTCGCGAGACAATTCAACGCTTTACCAATTCCAAGCGACCAGATGCCTACCATCGCCTCGTTGACCGCTTGCTTGCTTCGCCTGCCTTTGGTGAACGGTTTGGTCGACATTGGCTTGATGTTGCGAGGTATGCCGACACCGTGGGCTACGCGTTAGGTGGCAAAGAGCGACGCTACAAAGGTAGCGAGCGATATCGCGACTGGACCATTCGTTCATTTGCACAAGACATGCCATACGACGAAATGTTGCGTCACCAACTGTCTGCAGATCGTACCGACCCAAACAACGAGCACGGAAACTTGGAAGCCATGGGTTTCCTGACTCTGGGACGTCAATTCCTGAACCCTTTGGACACAATCGATGACCGAATCGACGTCATCACGCGCGGCTTACTCGGTCTGACGGTCGCGTGCGCAAGATGCCACGATCACAAGTTCGACCCGATCCCAACCGAGGACTACTACGCCCTTGGCGGCATCATCGCCAGCAGCCACCGTCCCAAGGATGGTGCCAGTCCACTGATGCTGGTAGACAAACCCAAGCCGATTGACAGCCCAGTTTTGATCCGGGGACAAATTGGTAACCGTGGCCCGATTGTTCCGCGGCGATTTCTTACCGCACTGCGTTCTGATCAGGAAACACGCTTCACTGACGGCAGTGGCCGCAAGGAACTGGCGGACCGGATCACGACACCGGACAACCCACTGACCGCAAGGGTCATGGTCAACCGCGTTTGGAGCTACCTGATCGGCAAACCGCTCGTCGCCAACCCCAGTGACTTCGGCTTCCGAACCAAGCCCCCAGCTATCCCGGCAATCCTAGATGACTTGGCTGCCACTTTTGCAACAGACTGGAGCATCAAGAAGTTGGTACGTAGGATCGTTCTTTCAAAAATTTACCAACAACGTGTTGCGGCTGAAGATAAATCATTGACCACCGATCCAGAGAATCAACTGCTTGCAAGAGGAAACCGAAAACGTCGAGATTTCGAATCACTGCGAGATTCGATCCTGACTGTTTCAGGAACCCTCGACCGTTCGCTAGGCGGGCCTCCTGTGGATATCACTGCCAGCAAACCAACGCACCGAAGAACGATCTATGCGATGATTGATCGCCAAAATCTTCCAGCGTTGTTCCGAACATTTGACTTTGCAAGTCCGGACACGCATTCGCCTGGGCGGTACTTCACAACAGTACCACAGCAAGCACTGTTCTTGATGAACAGTCCGGAAATGATGGCAATGGCGAGAGCAACTGCTGGTGCCATCCGAAAACAGAAAACATTACCCAATGCAATGAGTTCGCAGGCAGAGGCGATTTTCCATCAAATCCTCGGCCGGGATCCAACACAGCAGGAACTCACCACGGCAACTGCATTTCTTCAAACACCGCCTCAAGCTCCAAAACCAACCATCGATCCCAGATCGTTATGGTCCTATGGAACCGCCACAGTGTCATCAAAGCAAGAATGGCAGATATCAGACTTCTCCGCACTAGAACAATACCGCGACGGTCGCTGGCAGGCATCCGACGAGTTTCCAACCACCGCCCCATTTGGTCACGCCTACCTTGGGAAGAATGGAGGACACACGACCAGCGATCCATCTCTTGGCGTCGTACGTCGCTACATCGCTCCGCAAAATGAAAGCGTGACTTTGGAAGGAAGGATTCGCCACAACAGTGACCAGGGTGACGGTGTCACTTTCTCAATCCACGCGAATGGACAACGACTTTACGAGTCAACCCAACTCAATTCACAACAGAAGCACGGCCCCCACAGCATTAAGCTGAAGGCCGGCGAAGTGATTGATCTGATCGCAACTTCGGGACCAACAAGCTCGTTCGATTCGTTTGAATGGACTGCGAAGATGCAAATCGTCCCAGCACAGGGACAGAAAGCCGAACGAGATACCATGAAGCACTTCAGCGGCCCATTTGCAACAGAGAAGATTCAGGCGTTGGATCGACTGGAACAGCTCGCACAAATCCTGATTCTTAGCAATGAATTCGCATTCATTGACTAGGCTCATCGGACGAAATAACAGACAAATCCTTCATCAGTCCAAGGAACAACGAGAACACAACCTGCAGACTGACCACTCCACTGTAAAATCCCAAGCCTATGCAATTTCCTTCCACGGAACGCGTTGAAAGAACGATGTTAAAGCCCTGTCCGTCGACGCGTCGCAGCTTCCTTAAGTCTTGTGGTGCAGGTATCGGAAGTGTCGCAATGACGGACTTACTGGCTCGAGAAAACATTTCGATCGGCGCGGTGCCTCTCCATTTCCCTGCCAAAGCCAAGCATGTCATCCATCTTTTCATGAATGGGGGGCCGAGCCATGTCGACACTTTCGACCCCAAGGTTGCCTTGGAAAAATATCACGGTCAAACAGCACCTACCAAGAATCTTCGCACCGAGCGACCCACTGGAAATGTCCTGAAGTCACCCTACAAGTTCAAGCAGTACGGTGAATGTGGCCTGCCCGTGAGTGAAATTTTCTCACGTACCGCAGAACACATGGATGACATCTGTGTGATCCGATCCATGCATGCCGATGTGCCGAACCATGAACCATCGTTAATGCTGATGAACACAGGAGAGTCGCGTCTGGTGCGACCAAGCATGGGCTCATGGATTTCCTACGGTCTGGGCAGCGCCAACGAAAATCTTCCATCCTTTGTCACCATGTGCCCTGGCGGATATCCAATCAAGGAATCGCAGAACTGGCAGAACGCATTTTTGCCTGGCAAGTATCAAGCCACCTATATCGACACAAGCGGACAACGAGTCGAAGAATTGATCGATCACATCCGAAACAATCGAGTCTCCGAACGAGATCAACGACAACAACTGGACTTGCTCAAAGAACTGAATCGCCAGCACGCCAGTCTACGAGACAATGACAAACGACTGGACTCACGACTGGAGTCCTTTGAGTTGGCATATCGAATGCAAAGCGAGGCCTCCACTGCCTTTGACATTCAGCACGAGCCTCTCGCGACACGCAAACTTTATGGCAAGGGTGCATTTGCAAGACAAGCATTGATCGCACGGCGTTTAGTCGAACGCGGTGTTCGTTTTGTCCAGCTTTACACAGGCGCTGGACAGCCTTGGGACAACCACGATGACCTCGCAACAAGACACCGCAGTGTTGCTGAGGGCGTTGACCAGGCGATTGGCGCTCTTCTAAGCGACTTAAAACGCACTGGGTTGCTTGATTCAACACTCGTGTTGTGGGGAGGTGAGTTCGGCAGAACTCCTGTCGTTGAGATGCCCAAGGAGGGATCCAACCAAGGAAAAATGAACGGCCGGGACCACAATCATTACGGTTTCACCTGCTGGATGGCCGGTGGAGGCGTCAAGGGTGGACAAGCAATTGGGTCCACCGATGAACTCGGTTTTCAAGCAGTCGAAAATCGCGTGCACGTGCACGATCTGCATGCAACGATCCTAAGGCTGCTGGGCTACGACCACGAGCGACTGACGTACCGCTACGCAGGGCGGGATTTTCGACTAACCGACGTGCATGGCAAGATTGTCCAAGACATTTTCACGTAGAACGCACACACTCACACTCAGCACACCGCCCAAACTTCACACTGCAGTACAGTTCGGGGTCGACCTGGGATGCTGGTGTCGACCAAACTGCTTCTGTCGTATAGAACGCTCGCTGCCAACTACACATCTCGTCTTGTGAGTTAGCAGGCACCACGGCATTCTCAAATTCGGCAATGTCTGTCCAGTTCACTATCCCGCACGGGTTCGAAACAACAAACACAATACAGGTACTTTCACCATGCCAAGATTCACCTTTGCTTTTGCTGTTCTGGCAGTCCTGACCATCGCGACCCTACCGTTTCAACCAGTCAATGCCGACTGGCCAGCCTTCCTTGGTGGCAAATCCCGATCCGTCTCGGAGAATTTCACACCACCGCTCAAGTGGGCCCCGGACGAAGGGATTGAATGGCGATCCGAACTCACCGGACATGGACAATCCAGCCCGGTCATCGTCGGTGACCGCATCTACCTGACGGCGGTCGAGGGACCGATGAAAAACGATAATCTTGTTTCCTGCCACAACTTGGTCACGGGAGAGTTGCTGTGGAAGAAATCATTTCCCAGCAGCCTGCTCGTTGCCAACAATGTTTACACCAGTCGAGCGGCACCGACACCTTCGGCAGACGCCACCGGCGTCTTTGCATTTTTTGAAAGCGGGAACCTCATTGCATTGACTCCGAATGGTGAGGTGCGTTGGGAAAGAGACCTGATCAAGGATTACGGGAAATTCGTTGGCCGATTCGGCTTGGGCGGATCGATTGCTCAACTTGAAAATCAGATCTTCATCGTTGCCGACAATGATGGCCCTTCTTATATCGCTGGCTTTGATAAGAAGACGGGCAAGACAACATGGAAGACTGATCGGGCCAGCAGAATTTCGTGGTCTTCACCGATGATGGTGAACATCGAAGGCAAAGATCAGATCGTGATTTCGTCTTCCGGCTCAGTCGATGGCTATGACCCTGCTGATGGAAAACTACTTTGGAGCTACGACAACGTCGGCGGCAACACGGTCCCATCAACCATCGATGCTGGCCAAGCTTCATTCTTGGTCGGTGCCTCTCCAGGCCGGAATGGAGAAGCGTCGGAGGGAGCAAAGGAATCCAACCTTTTGATGAAAATTCTACGAACGGGTGATGGATTCACTCCCAAAATCATTTGGAAAAGTACCGACGCAACCAGTTCCTTTGGGTCGCCAATCATTTACAAAGGGCATGCTTACTACACGAACCGAGCAGGCGTTCTGTACTGCATCGATGCCAGCACAGGTGAAACCAAATACACCACGAGGTTGGCAGACAGCAACTGGGCAACTCCCGTTGGTGTTGGTGAATATGTCTTCTTCTTCGGGAAAGACGGACGCACCTCAATTCTGCAAGCGGGCCCGAAAAAAGAGATCCTCGATGAGAACCGACTTTGGCAGTCAGCAGGTGCAGGGGGGCCTGGTGGATTTGCTGGAGAGATCCAATATGGTGTCGCTCCCATTCCAAACGGCTTCGTCGTACGCACGGGGACACAACTTTTTCTGATTGGGAAACCCTAATCCATCAATCGCTAGTGCAAAAAAGGGCAAACGCCACCCTAACCGGTGGCAGAAGCATTGGGAACTTCCTGAGCGGCGCGCAACTGGATCCGCACAGGACCTGGGTATCGAATCGCACTTTCAGTCTCCCCCTCATTCTGTTGGCACACGGTCTCTGAATCTGTGGTGGTATCCGCCCACCAGTCTTCATTACCATGTTCGTACAGCAGTACCTCATTTTCAGTGGGATCCTGCTCACAACCGAGAGCGTGATAAACCAAAGATGCTCCCGTCTTCACATCGAATGCCGATTTTTTCGCCGGCTGCATGATGATGTACAGCCCCTGACGGGCACGCGTCATCGCCACATACAACAAGCATAGAGCTTCTGTCATACCACCGGCTGCCTGCGCGCCAAAGACACGCTGCCAGTGCCCAGTCAAAAAGTGCCATGCTTTCTGATTCAGGTAACGTGTCATTCCTTCGGGCGGCTCACCTATTTCTTTGATGTCCGAGACGGAACTGCCCGATGCGCGCGTCAATGCACCGTCAAGTTCCGGCAACACAACCGCATCAAATTCCAAGCCCTTGGATTGGTGAACCGTCATGACTCGAACAGGTGCGATCTGTGGCCGCTCGACACGTTTTTCACGCACCAAACGGACAAAGTCCCTGAGTCTGGGGGCTGCCTGCAGTTGGTAACTGATTGCGAGGCGAGTCAATTGTTCCAACCTGAGCGTTTCTCGCTCGTCACAAGCAGGCGCCAACACTCCGGCAAAAAACTCAATTGATTCAGCTAACCCCCGTTCCTCAACCATGTCCCGCACGTAGTCGGGCCCAAATTGAGGCAGGTCGCCCAGCGGTGTCGACCTGGCATGAAATTCCCAACGCCCATCACCGGGATGCTCCGCCATCATCAAGGTGGACAGAATTGTTTCGACAGCAGCTGCATCGGTCAGCGGATTCCCACCCTCCTGACTAACTTCGACCCCGAGGTTTTCCAACATGAAAATCAACTGGGCAACACCACGATTGGTACGAGTCAGAATGCCAATGGACTTCTCTGGAGCCTTGCGATTCAACTCTGCCACCAAGTCTGCGGCGCGTTCATAACATGCTTGCTGCCGCGCCTCGCTATCTGCATTCTCTGGATTGGCAGAAGTCATGACCTGAACATGACCAAGCAACTTATTCTTGAATGCCTTGTGTTCCGGAAATCGTCTGCAGAAGGTTCTTAATGCAGCAGCTTCATAGGTTGCCTTATTGGTTGGATCAGCAGCATCTGCTGCATCTGCGATGGGATGCCGAATTAGATTTTTAAAGGTCTGGTTAACGACATCAACGACAATCTGGCTGCTGCGATAACTAGTGTTCTGCTCATCCTCGATGACGTCGGGGATCTGGTCTGCCACAGCGTCAAAGATTTCTGCCACACCACCGCGCCAGCCGTAAATCGCCTGCTTGGTGTCACCCACACAAAAGAACGACTGCCCCACCTGACGATCGTCTTGGACTTGGTCATTCGCTGTTTCAGGGTCGGTCACGCGCATCGCAAGCGGTCGCAGAACCTGCCACTGCACAGGGGAAGTATCTTGAAATTCATCCAACAGCACATGATGGATTGCACCATCCATGCGATCACCCAACAATCTTTGATCCAGCGATGCGAACCGTGACGCGAGCCGAATAGAAACGTCCTCAAATCCCAGAACGCGAGCAGACTGTTTCAAGTCTGTCACGTTATTGTTGTAAACATCGAGCACCTTGCCTGTTGCGATATTCTGACCCTTCAACAGTCCCAAAACATTCGTACGTACCGCAGCGTACAACGTGTCGAACGCATCATCGAGTTCCTCAGGAAAAGGTGAGCGAAAGTACTTCACTTCCGTGTTCAACCGTCTTGCACTGGCAATATTTGCAATCAACGTGTCGTCAGCAAGTGCACCAAAGTCTTTTGTCTCGATTTGTTGTGCCAGTTTTTCCAATCGAGTCATCAGGCGTTTTTGAGGCAACTGCACAGAACGCATGGCAAGGACGGCTTCAGCAAGTTCCTTGTCACTTGGAGCTTTGGGGGCTGCCAACTTCTCCCAGACTTTCAAACCACACTGGCGTTGCCCGCTATAGGCCGTATCAACAACCTGCAGCAACTCCCTCGCGATCGACCGACGGTTCTCACCTTTCCCAAGCATCGAAAGAAGAGCCATCATTTCCGCTGGTTCTAATGTTGCGATGAGGGCATCAACCGCTTGTTCACGCAGCCAAATCTCCTCAATTTCATCCGTCAAACGCCATGCCGGCGGCAGACCTAATTCAAAAGAAAAGGATCTTGCCAATTGCGAAAAGAGACTGTCCAACGTGCAAATCCGGAGACGGTGCACGTTACGCAGCAACTTGTCAAACATCTGCAGGCATGCAGAACGAGGTAGCGTTGGCAAGTCGACCTGCTCACGCAACGCTTCCAGAGCTGCTGGATCACTCTCATTGGCAGCATGTGCAAGTGTCAACAGAACCCGATCCAGAATCTCACCTGCTGCTTTCCGGGTGAACGTGGTCGCCAAAATTGACTCTGGCGCAGCACCCTGCAACAGAATTCGCATCAGCCGAGCCGTCAGGCGGTATGTTTTTCCGGTTCCAGCAGAAGCTCGCACCACCGTTGGCAACAACATCCCATCAGAAGCCGCACCATCGTCTTCACCTGGATCCTCGTCGGGCTGGTGGCTCTTTGCTGCAACCGCGATTTCGTTGGGAACAGCATTCTCCCCGGAGCCCTTCTTGGTCCTTTGGTCGCCTACAAATTCCTTCTTCATCGGCGCCCCTTGTTGACCCTGCAAACGGCCCTGATTGCCTTGCATTGATTCATTCTGCTGGACAAGGTCGTCGCGTTTTGATCCTCCTTCGCCTGCTTCACTCTGTGTTGATTCACTCATGACTGCACCTCCTTCGCTGAGGATCCCAACTCATCCACCAACCGACGTGTGATTCCTGTCTGCAAAATCATGTCGTAATCATCGTACTGCACGCGTTCTGCCGTAGGCTCAAACTGTTCTGCCCAAATTCCGCGGACACATCCCTCGATAATCTCTACGGCCTCAGCCATTTGTTCCTCAGTAAATTCAGCGATATTGATCTTCGTTTCCTCATCTTTTTCGCTGATATTGAAGTAACCCAACTCAACGGTAGCTGGATCTTCCTTAATACCGAGGAATGGCACCATCATGCGATACAGCGGCAATTGCAAATCAATCCACTGATAAGCTCCATCTACTTTTTTGAGATGTTTCTTTTCTGGGCGGTGACCATGAGTTTTATAGTCAAGAATTGCATAGCGCCCGGTCTGTGCATGAAAATCAATGCGGTCAAAACGTCCGCGTAACCCCATGATCATCCCATCGACTTCAATTCCCGCACCATCGCTTTCATTCACAGCAGCTTCCGACGCATGGATTGTCCATCCTTGAGCAATTCGTGCGGCCTGCTGTCTGGCAACCGCCTTGAGGCGCCGTTCCGCCTGTGCCACTTGCAGCGTCACAGCCGAGGACACGGCGTTTCCATAATGTTCTGCGACGTAGTCACTCAGGTGCGACAGCAACGCTTCCTCGATTTTCCCAAGTTGGGTTTCATCCCGATCCGAACAATCACCAAAAGTTTCCAAGGCTCCATGTACCATGTCACCAAACTGATTTGCAGCCAATTCCCCCGTGGCGTCGTCCATCGGCCGAAGTTTCAACACATGCCGCAGGTAAAAACGGTAAGGGCAATCGAGATAGTCCCGAAAAGCAGTGACACTCATTGTTCGAACACGCCCATTCATTCCCAACATGGGCAAGGTTGGGATTGCTAATGCCAGCCCCTCAGTTGTTTGGTCCCAGTCATGATGAACGAGCAGTGACTTTTTGGGCCCATCAAGAAGATTCCTCACCCTCCGAGCGGCGTTCACTGGCTCAGTAGCAGCCAGCAGGCGACTTGGGGGCGTTGGCGTCTGATCGGCGGCACGGCGACCCACAATAAAACGGACCGACTTACGAACACATAAGATGAGATGCATGGCGTAAAGATCACGTGCATACCGCCGCTCATTATCTGACATGCGAAGCTTGCTGCGAAGCGTCCCAGGCAAAAAGGGATCACTCGTCACCGCACCGGGAACAAAAGGATGATTGAGCCCCACGACCACCATCGCTTCCGAATCATCCAATGAGAGATCCAGCCACCCCAGAATCAAGACCTCATTTTCACCTCGGTGATCGGCTACGCGTGCATCAGCAAGACGTCCGGAAAGCATTTCCAAAGCAGCGGAACCCGAAACAACCAGATCGAGATCAGCATTGAGTTGTTCGAACCGCTGCGTCAACCGCTTTACCGTTTCAAATGCTCGCTGCGTTCGTGTTTGCGTCGGGGTACTGGTTTGCGTTGGGGTAATGGTTTGCGTTGGGGTAATGGACGCGACATCCGAATCAGAGCCTTGCGAGTCTTGCACCACGGAACCAGCTCTTCCTGCTTGTGTTTCCGCCCCATCGGCATCGTTATGATTGTCTTCGCCGTAGAGGACTTCCAACCACGCTTCTATCACGCTACTCCACTGAGCAATTGACTGCTCTCTGCTTGTAAATTCAGCGAGCCATTCCTCGACAATACTCAACACTTCACTCACTAGAGGATAGGCTTTGGCAGCCTTCGGAGAGAGCGCATCCCGTGTTTTGATGGGGTAGTGATTTGACAGCAGACGATCCAATTCGGTCAACCAATCGGATGTACTACCTTGCCCCAGTTCTCTGGTAATGTAGCGAGCTACGTCAGCATGCCTCACAAGAGATGCAAGCGACTGCCAGTTTCTTCGTTGCAAGAATGTCGACGTCAAATTCAACAGACGTCCAATCGCTGTTTGAGAAATTGGCCATCCGAGATTTCTGGAAGTGCCTAATCCACAACCCCGCAACTCAATTTCAACTGGGCCAACCTGCGACTCATCGGTGACACCAACAGTAACCTGATCGGTAGAGAATTCATCTCCCAGATCAGCCAGAGACGCAGCAACCGCCATGGCCTGCTCGGCCACGTCTCCTGCACTGACGAGCTGTTCATCCTGCAGTGGCAGGTGGTGTTCGAGCCAGCCTTTTGTTTCAACACAACCGAATTCATCAAATCGCCAGGAATCACTTTCCGGTGCGGCGACCAGCGAAATCAGTTCCTCATCCTGCGCCCGCAGCATGGCAACCATCGCCTTACTCAGATCACTTGTCCCTATCAGAACCACCTTGCCCTGCGCGTGACAAGCGCCCTGCAACACAGCTTCGCGTCTTTCCCAATGTGGATCACAAACCCCCGCCTCGGAGAGCGTGGCAAGGTATTGATCAAACAGTCTGCTCAGCAGTTCCCACCGCCGCTTTTCAGAATCGGTCTCAGTCACGTCCACAACACCACGAAACGTCATCTCATTGGCAGAGAGATCCTCGTGCAGACGTCTCATTGTTGAAGCAAGGTCTAACCATGCCCCAATCGGATCGAGAGTCGGAATGACTGGAAACAGCGGTTTCAAATCATCGGGGTCTTGAGTCCGCAGCACACTTGCCCACGCCAATGTCTGCTCAATCTCCAACGCAACGGGGATTTTATGTGTGTGCAAAAACTCAGCCAATTGGCCAATGGTAATGATTTTGGGCAGTGAATACTGCAATTCCTGCGATACCATTTCATCACGCAGCAGTTGCTTGAAACGCTGCACGCTGCGTGATGATGGCAGTACACAAATCGTACCACTCAGGTCACAATTCGCCTTATCTGCAAACCTCTCTCGCAGGAAGCCAGCAGCACGCGGAAGCAAGGGAGCGTCCCACCCCAGATAAACAGTTTCACAAGAAGTCGAAAAAAGTTTCACGCGTTTCTATTACCCTCTTTTAATTACAACGGGTCAGCTTTTTCCAAAGCTCATTCCCTCATTCCTGCGATCGAACCGCTCATCCCAACAGGTCGAAGCGGACCAATCTCTTCCACCATTCTGTAAAACCGAAGCTCGGAATAGGTCAAGTCATGCAAAAACATGACTCGAATTATCCAAACGAGAATCATATCCGAGATACCGAACTCAGTTGCACTTCCAACCTCACAGCTTCGGCCAGCCCTTTGACACGTCTGGTCCATGAAACGTCGAAACCGAATTTTCTGGGCGTTTATCTTGTTTTTTGCAAGTCATTACGGGCCATGTCTCGCCAAAAAACACGCTATCCAACTCCAAAAAACACTGAAAGCAAACAGTGTTTGACCACAAACCACACGCCCCCCCCCGAGAACAGGGAAATGATGAGTCGGAAAACCAACGGGATCACGAAAATTGATCTGGTTTGGGAAAAGCTAACGGCTGTACTGAATTTATCAGCAACGACGTGCCGATACTAAACTCGGAAAGTGTCTGTGGAAAAGTGCATGCGCACGGAGTCTATGGAAATCTGTATGCGCACGGAGGCGCAACAAAATGATTTTTTGGATCGTAAAACTTGTCAACAGCGTGCGTCGCGCGATCGAGGGCCGTAAGTACCCGCACCAACTCGCGTGGGGAATCGCGCTGGGGCTGTTGCTGGGCGTCGTACCCCACGGAAATTTGCTTGCATTTGTACTTGTGATTCTTGTACTGTCACTGAAAATCAATCATGCAATGGCAGGACTGACCGCTGTTTGCGCAACGTTTCTGGCAATCAAACTCGATCCCTATTCGCATGAAGTTGGCAACTTCATCCTGACCCATCCGCAACTGCAACAAACCACTCAAACGGCATGGAGCCTTCCCTTCATCCCTTGGACGGACCTCAACAACACGATCGTGATGGGCAGCTTCTTGATTGGTTTGACTTCAGTCGTCCCGGTTTTCCTGATCACCTATCCCATTTTCCGTCTTGTCGCGCCCACCAAGGCGAGCACTGAGAAAATCAGCAAAACAGCGTCCGTGCCAGCAATATCGACGCCCCAAACGAGTCCGCACCAAGTGTTTCTGGTCGACCATGGGCACACAGTGCCAAATCACTCTTCACCACCAAAGACCGCCTCCCAAACAGCGTCAAAGCAAAGTTCCAACGCTGTTTCCAAGAGGCGGGCCCATGAACCGGTTGACTTCATCGAAATTGAATCGGAACCATCCGAGGAGCCGCAAGTTGCAATTGAAACACGCATCGACGTCATTCGCATGACAGATCACCGCGGTGCACAAGAGGCAAAGGCAACCACTGAGGCAAAGCAAAGTGATTCAGAACCAATGGACGAAGCATTGAATTATCTGCTTCGCCAATTGCGTGACTCTCAGCAAAGGAAAGCAGCATGATACGCTGGCGATTTGTATTGACACGGCTCTTGATTGTCATTGCTGTGCTAGCTCTCTTGCGTTGGGGCATGGGGCCAGTTGCCCAGTACGTCACCGTACGTGGCCTGGAAACGGCAACGGGATCTAAAGTTGAGATCAAGGACACGCAGGTTGGCTTGTTCCCACCGAGCATCTATTTTTCCGACGTGCGCGTCACGGACCCAAGAGATGGCAAGGAGATGCGAGATGCATTTCGAGCAAGGTCCATTGAACTTGTCATGGACGGTGATGCTTTGCTTCGTCGCCGCTGGGTTGCAAAAGAAGGGGTCATCTCGGGAATCGAGATTGGCGCACAACGCAAAACAAGTGGACGACTAGGTCGACTGGAGAAAATTGAGGCCGTTGACAGTACTAGTACCGGACCAACGCTCGACCAATTGATCGGAGCCACAACCAGTCGCCTTACTGACGAAGCCAAATCCGTTTTGGTGGACCTCGAAACGGTGAAATGCAGCCAACAAATCCGGTCAAAATGGGAAGCTGAGTACAAAGCTTTGGTGATCCGCGCCAAGAATCTAGAGGAACAGATTCGGGGTGTGCGAGACCAAGCCAGGGTGGTTGAAAATCCACTGCGTGATCTTCCCGAACTGCAACGAACTTTGGCGCGTGCCCGAAATGCACGATCAGAGTTGAGTAGCGTGCACCGTGCGATCGACTCGCTGCCAAGCAGACTTCAAGCAGATCTTGTACGTCTCGATCAGGCAAAACAAATCGACTTGGCAAAAGTCGATCAATACGTACCGGGAGACCTTGCGTCGTCGGGCGATCTGGGAATTGAAATGCTGAGTGATGCTGTACGTGAGCAGATCCAACAGATACGTTCGTATATGGATGGTGGTCGTACCTTGGCGAACTACACCGTTGTCGCGCCAGAAAGCGTACGCATCCGCGGGGTCGACCACGACCTCACTCCGCAACCTGGTCCAGGATTGCTAGTGCGTCACTGCGAAGTAAGCGGCTCGCTGCGAGCGGGTGGCCAACGCTACCAGATGAAAGGTTTCCTGGAGAACCTGACGCCTAATCCTGAGAAACTTGATAAACCAACTCGAGTCAGTCTACGCTTAGAAGGCCCGGAAATCGTCCGCGCCGAATACGTTCGAGATCGCCGACAAAATGCAAAGGTGGATCTCTTGACCCTGCACTGGCCAGAGATCGACGCCAAACCACTCCGCATCGGTAATGACGGTGAAACTTCAATTCAAATCACCGGCGGACAACGTGAGCTTTGGGTCCAGATCAAGACCGAAGGGGACCAACTCGATGGACGCCTCGTCAGCAAACAAACCGGAGTTTCACTGGACCTGAGTGCACCTGCAAAATTTGCCAACTCAGCTGCTGCCGAATCTTTGCGTGAGAGTCTTTCGTTTGTAGATCGAATTGAAATGGATGTTAGATTCTCCGGAACGTGGCGAGACCTCGACCTGAACTTGACCTCAAACCTTGGGCAAGTGCTACGTCGCGCAGGTGAGGACGCGATCGCCAAACAGGTCGCTGACTCCAAGCGTCAACTGGCTGCAACCATTCGCCAAGAACACACCAACCAGTCGATTGCCTTACAGCAGTGGTTGGGTTCCCGACAGAATGAAGCTCAGTCACTTCTCGCAAATGCAGAGAAATTCATCGACGAAATGGGCCGCAAGGTGCAAAATGAAGTAGGGGATGCAGATGCTTACCTTGGCAAACTTCGCGGAGCCATTCGTGGCAAATTACGGTAGGCCCAAGTTACTTGCAGACAAAACCAGCTAGGGTCAAAACGGAAACTGATGTTCGCCGCCTGCTCCCAGCGGCAGCATTTCTGCACCGAGGACGGCGGCCATCGGGATCACGCCGT
>Ga0315322_10000020_pt1 | contig 93854 bp, 69 predicted proteins | sample M110021515metaG_FD_203461 | JGI IMG/M metagenome (GOLD analysis project Ga0315322, IMG submission 203461) | Ammonia-oxidizing marine archaeal communities from Monterey Bay, California, United States - M1 100m 21515 | ecosystem: Environmental > Aquatic > Marine > Intertidal zone | place: USA... | reverse complement strand
GCTGCCACACTCGCCCGCCCACCGATCAAGAGACCGCTGTCTTGCTTGCCGAACTGAATGCGCGCAGAAAACAATACACATCCTCTACGGAAGCAGCAACACTGTTACTTGGAGTGGGCGAATCCAAACTTGATTCATCCACACCGCCATCTGAACTTGCTGCCTGGACATCAGTTGCCCGCGTCATGATGAACCTGAGTGAGTTTGTAACGAAACCCTGACCCCCATCCTGCTTCGTAAAAGCCATGCCTTCGACTGTTCACGTCCAACATCGCTTCGGCACCTCACGCACCCAATACTTCCAAAGCAAGCTATGACCCCGCACCTGCAATCAAAACAGCTGCTTGAATCACAACTCATCACCAACCGTCGACACTTCTTTGCACGTGGTGGGATGGGAGCAGCCGCATTGGCATCACTGCTGAACCCGAACATGGCCGCAGCAGGCCCCTCATTGGCGGCAAACAATGGTCCCGGATATGGCCCAGGACAACCAGGACCAACACATTTTCCCCCCAAAGCCAAACGAGTGATTTACCTGTGCCAGTCAGGCGCGCCCTCACAGATCGATACCTTTGACTACAAGCCATCGCTGGAAAAGCTGAATGGACAAAATCTGCCCGACTCGATCAGGAACGGACAACGTTTGACAGGCATGACATCCCGCCAATCGTCATTTCCTGTTGCAAAATCGTTCATGCCGTTCCGGCAACACGGTAAGTCGGGTCAATGGATCAGCGATCTGCTGCCGTGGCACAGCAAGATCGCTGACGACATCTGCATCATCCGCTCGATGTACACCGAAGCCATCAACCACGATCCGGCAATCACATTCTTTCAAACAGGTCATCAACAACCGGGACGTCCCAGTCTAGGCGCCTGGCTAAGTTACGGCCTTGGGAGTGAGAGCAACGATCTACCCGCCTTCGTTGTCATGCTGGATAAAAACACTGACCCTCAGGCTCAGCCTCTGTACGCACGCCTTTGGGGCAGCGCTCTGCTACCCTCGAACCACCAAGGCGTGAAATTACGATCTGCGGGTGACCCGGTTCTCTACCTGAATGATCCCACTGGAGCCGACAAGAATGATCGCCGTCGCTTTCTTGATTCCATTACGAAGATGAATCAATTGCGACGTGACGCTGTAGGAGATCCTGAGATTGACACACGCATTTCGGCCTATGAAATGGCGTATCGCATGCAGACCTCAGTCCCCGACCTGACGAATGTAAGCGACGAATCCCAGGAAACACTTGACCTCTATGGCCCTGACGCAAAGGTTCCTGGAACTCATGCCGCCAATTGCCTGCTTGCACGCCGACTGGCTGAACGGGGCGTGCGTTTCATTCAAATTTACCATCGCGGCTGGGACCATCACGGAGGGCTTCCGGGCCGACATCCCAAACTCGCCAAAGAAGTTGACCAGGGGTCCGCAGCTTTGGTGATGGATTTAAAACGACGTGGCATGCTTGACGACACCCTCGTCATCTGGGGTGGTGAATTCGGACGCACGGTTTACCGCCAAGGCGGAAACGAAAACAGCTACGGTCGAGATCATCATCCACGTTGTTTTTCACTCTGGATGGCAGGAGGAGGAGTTCGTGGAGGCATGAGCTACGGTGAAACCGATGAATGGGGCTACAACATCATTGATCGCGATCGCTACGGTGTTCATGTACATGATCTCAACGCAACCATTCTGCACCTGATGGGACTCGACCACCAAAAACTCAGCTACCGTTACCAAGGCCTCGACTACCGCCTGACAGGTGTCGAACCCCACCAACCTGTCAAAGACATCCTGCTTTAGGCAACCAACTCCTCGTTTCAAACCAACAAATTGCATTCTCATTCCACTTGGCAGATCGATGCTCCTTTCTGAACTTACATGGCAAGACGTCGACCAACTGGATCGTGATACACCTGTCATCATTCCTGTGGCAGCGTTGGAACAGCATGGTTTGCATATGCCGGTATTCACGGACAGCATGCTGCTGGACGCAATCATCAGCCAGGCTCACCCGTCATTCAAAGACAACACCTTGCTGCTTCCATTGACATGGCTTGGAAATTCCCATCACCACCTGGATTTTCCCGGAACAGTCTCGGCAGAACCACGACTTTGGATCGACATGCTTCTGGGGCTTGTCGACAATTTCATCACACACGGATTCCGACGGGTTGTCGTGCTCAATGGCCATGGGGGCAACGATGTTCCCGGTCGTCAGGCGATGTTCGAAGTCAGACAGCGATACCGCGAGCGAAAAGATTTGCTGCTTCTCTTTGCAACGTACTGGAATCTGGTGGAACCGCCCCAAGCATCGATCGCCAATCTGGAACAGGATGAAATGGGACATGCGTGCGAATGGGAAACGTCAATGATCCTGCATCTTCGACCTGACCTCGTGAAGCAACACAAAGATGTCGACGCCGTTCCACAAATCGATTCATTCCAGCCCGCCCAGCGTGCCTGGACAATGCCGGATCGCTCGCAAGCCGGACACATCGGCTTGCCCGCAGAAGCATCCGCCCAGAAGGGCAAAGCCCTGCTTGACTTATTCTCCGAAGGTGTCGCCACACTGATTCAACGCGTGACACGGTGGGACGGTCAGTCGTGGGAAGGCTAATCACCATTGAGACCACCAGCCAACGCTTGCCCAGCGCATGAATCACTCGCACACTCGGATTCACTCGCTACCGACAGGTATTCATTCCCACCCAGCGTCACAAAACCATAGAATCAGCTACTGAGTAACCCTACTGGCAATTCATCAGCACCTTGCTGACACACCCAGCTGATGCAAGCCAAAACCCAGCCCCCCATATCCGCATCCCATAACCTACATCCGGGCCGAATCATGGAACGTCGTAGCTTTCTGAAATCTGCTGGTATCAGCAGTGCCTTTCTGGCCGCTCCATTTTCAACGTTCAATCCGCGTCACGCGGCAGCAACCCCACAAACCACCCGCAGGCGACCCAAGGTGGCATTTCTGGGGACAGTTGTTAGACGCCACTCGCATGCACAGCACTTTCTCGACCGCCACACGCTCGGCTACACGTGGAAAGGAAGGTGGCAGAAACCACGCATTGATGTCGGCTCGGTATTCGTCGACCAGTTTCCAGAAGAAGACTTGGCAAAAAGCAGAGCCAAGCGGCATAAGCTGAAACTGTACCCAAGTATTGAAGAGGCTTTGACACTCGGTGGCAGCAAACTGGCGGTTGATGGCGTTGTCTTGATTGGGGAGCATGGTGATTACCCAACAAATGAAAAAGGGCAGCACTTGTACCCGCGTTACGATTGGTTCAAACGTGTCGTCAAAGTTTTCGAGGACAGCGGTCGCAGTGTACCCGTCTTCAACGACAAACACCTATCGACCAGCTGGGATGAATGTGTCGAGATGGTGGAAGACTCGCGACGCTTGGACTTTGCATTCCTTGCGGGATCATCTCTGCCCGTGACCCGCCGGATGCCTGCGATCGACATGCCGCTGGGAACCGCACTGAAGGAAAGCGTCTGCGTTGCTTATGGCGGCATCGACAGCTACGACATACACGCGTTGGAAACAGCCCAGTGCATGTCTGAGAGACGGCAAGGAGGAGAGACTGGCGTCAAACAAGTTCATGCATTACGCGGTGACACTCTATGGACACGCCTGAATTCGAATGACTGCCAAACCACGCGTGAACTGATCGTATCTGCGCTCACACGCAGTCATAATCTTCCTGTCAAAGAGGGCTTTCCCACTCACCCCACCTCGATCGATTGGCTGCAGACCAACATGCCGGATTCAACCGGTTACATCGTAGAACACAACGATGGACTACGAACCACCATGCTGCTCACGGGGATCCGCGACTTCAACTATGCGGGAATGACCAAGGACGGAAACATCATCTCCTGCCAAATGTACTTGCCAATGCCAGGTCATGGTTCAACGACGGCAGACTTTTTCAACCCTCTGGCGCGGCATGTTGAAACAACGATGATCGATGGCAAAGCCCCGTATCCTGTGGAACGCACTCTGTTAACCTCTGGCATGGTCATCGGTGGCGTTGACAGTCTTTTCCAGGGCGAAAAACCGGTCGCAACACCACATCTGGACATCGCCTATTCGCCGTCACCAAAATCAACGTTCTGGAACGACTAGATCGTTCCGAAACAAATGAAGTGTAGCGGTAAATACATACAATCAAACCAAACACCAGTGTGCCAGTTATGTTCAGCGATTGAAGCCTGCCGCGATTGCCATCACTTTAAACTGGCTTATGGTTATTCCACTGCAACAGCAAGCGATTCTGACTTGGTGATACGAGAGTCTACGCGTTAGACTGTCCGCCACCGAGGAGACAGGCGAATGTCACCGATGATGGGATATTCAAAGTGTCAGAACCGTTTTTCACTTTTCGCAGTGCCACTACGGACACGAGCAACTCATGACGGCCATCCTCGGCATCTCGGCCTTCTATCACGACTCTGCCGCCGCTCTGGTGGTAGACGGCGAAATCATTGCTGCGGCTCAGGAAGAACGATTCTCCCGCAAAAAGCATGATCACGAGTTCCCGCAACACGCAGTTCAATATTGCCTGGAAGAGGCAGGCCTCTCGCCAGAGCAACTTGACTACGTAGGTTTCTACGATAAACCACTGACCAAGTTCGAGCGTTTGCTCGAAACCTATCTAGCATTTGCACCATCAGGTTACCGTTCATTCCGTCAGGCGATCCCGCTCTGGTTGAAACAAAAACTGCACCTACCCAGAGAAATTGGGAAAGGACTTCAGGATCGGTATCCGGGCCGATATGTCTTTACCGATCACCATGAATCGCATGCGGCCAGCGCATTCTTTCCCTCGCCGTTCGAGGAAGCCGCAATTCTGACACTTGATGGCGTGGGTGAATGGTCAACGGCATGCTTTGGAATCGGACGCGGCAACAAGATTGAATTGGCCGACGAAATTCGTTTCCCTCATTCTCTGGGGCTCCTGTATTCCGCGATGACCTACTACACCGGGTTTCGCGTCAACAGCGGCGAATACAAATTGATGGGCCTAGCACCCTATGGCGAACCACGATTCCGGACACAAATCCTGGACCATCTGATGGATCTCAAGGATGACGGTTCTTTTCACATGGACATGAGCTACTTCAATTACTGCCAAGGTCTGACGATGACCTCCAAGAAGTTCCATGATCTGTTTGGCGGCCCTCCAAGAACCCCGGAATCAAACATCACGCAACGCGAAATGGACCTCGCGGCCTCCGTTCAATCGGTCACCGAAGAAGTCATGCTGCGGATGTCGCATCACATTCACACGCAGACCGGTTGCCGAAACCTGGTTCTGGCTGGTGGCGTCGCTCTGAATTGCGTTGGCAACGGTCGCCTGCTTCGAGAAGGTCCATTTGACGACATCTGGATCCAGCCAGCAGCCGGCGATGCAGGAGGTGCATTGGGAAATGCTTTGTTTATCTGGCATCAACTACTGGACCAGCCCAGAGTTCCTGAACCACTGGATACCCAACATGGTTCTTTTCTGGGCCCCGAGTACACCAATGAACAAGTCACGGAAAGTCTTCAGCAAGAGAAGGCCGTTTTCCAGCATCTTGAATCGGATCAGCAATTGTGTGATACGGTCGCCGCATTGATCGCCGAGCAAAAGGTGGTTGGATGGTTTCAAGGACGAATGGAATTCGGTCCGCGAGCTTTGGGAGGACGAAGCATTCTTGGCGATGCCAGAAGCGTCGAGATGCAATCGGTCATGAACCAGAAAATCAAGTTCCGAGAATCCTTCCGTCCCTTTGCTCCGATGGTGCTGGATTCACACAAGGCAGAGTACTTTGAACTGGACGAGTCTCATCAAAGTCCCTACATGCTGATGGTTGCTCCGGTTCAGCGACAGATCCGGGCACAGCAATCCCCAGCGGAACAACAGGCTTTCGGAATCGACAAGCTGAACCACGCTCGATCAACCATCCCTGCAGTCACACATGTTGACTATTCGGCACGCATCCAGACGATTGACAAAACAAGAAATCCACTCATGCATCAGTTGCTGACGGCTTTCTATCAGCTGACCGGATGCCCCGTGATCATCAACACCAGCTTCAATGTCAGAAGCGAACCGATCGTTTGCACTCCGCAGCAAGCATTCCAGTGCTTCATGACCACAGAAATGGATGCGTTGGTGATAGGACGATACCTGCTGCTAAAAACCGAACAGGCACAAACGACAACGGAAAAAGAACGACAACAACACCTGACACAATTCCCCCTCGATTGAAAACAAGTCCTTCATGAAACTGATTGAATTCAATTGGTCACCCTCTGATCGACAACTCCGGCAATTCGGAGTTGTGTGCATATTTGTGCTGCCAGCATTTGGATGGATTTGGGGCGTAAGCACTTTGGGCATTCTGATTCTTGCCCTTTTGGGAATCACACTGGCAGTGAGCGCATTTGCCCAGCCTAATTTCGTGAAGCCTGCTTTCCTGACTCTAATGCTCGTGACCAGCCCGATCGGTATCGTCTTGGGCGAGCTTTCGATGGTTCTAATTTACTTTGTGTTGTTCCTTCCTTTGAGCCTTGCATTTAGAATCATGGGTCGTGATGCTCTGCAATTGGATCGTCCCAATTCGGCAACGAGTTACTGGCAGAAGAAAAAACAACCGACAAGTGTCAGCAGTTATTACCGGCAATCGTAAAAACAGTCCAAGACAACACCAGCCCTCGCGGATTCCCTACCATGCCCCCATCCGAAGACAAGAATGAATTCGAACAGGCAGGCAATGACAAACCGTTATCATTGGTGCAGGAATTCGCTCTTTTTGTCACAGAAAACAAAAAGTGGTGGCTGATCCCCATTCTTTTGGTGTTTGGACTGATTGGCTTATTCGTCACCCTGGGCGCAACGGGAGCCGCCCCATTCATCTACACGCTCTTCTAGAGATGCCGGCAAGGGCTGCGATGCATGAGACGAACAATCGCCATCCTTGTCAGACCATGTTTGAAACCCGACGAATCCCTCAGCAAACTAGGACGAGAGCGTGAATTCGCGTAGACGCCCAGTTCGATCCTGGACAACACGCTGCTTAAGCTGCCATGCTGAGGATGACATCATTCCCTCGTTGGTTTGTTCGCGATGCTGAGCCACCAGGTTTTCTAATCACTGGAATTTCAGCATTTTTTTGTAAAACAATTTAAAATCTCTGAGATGGCGGATCCGCGGTGACATCCTTGATACCAGTTGCGTGGTTTTCGAACTGCTGAATATTGCCGGAGAAAAAATTGCTCGACCCGGACCAACTCACCGAAGCATGGGATCAGCACGCAGACCGTCTGCTGCTGATTGCAAGATCCATCGGTGAACCGGCAGAGGATGCTGTGCAGGAGGCGTTTATTGCCCTCGCGTCTCAGAAGCAACTACCAGACGATCCGATGGCGTGGTTAGTGAAAGTCACGCGTCATCGCCTGCTGCAATGGCGGCGTAGTCACTTGCGCAGAAGAGCGAGAGAGAACAACCGCACCAACGTGGCATGGTTTGCCTGCGACATCCAACTTGTCGATCAAAAACTCGATGCGAAAAAGATCACTGCTGCTCTACAGGAAATCGATTCCCCTGATAGAGAGATCATCGTGATGCATTTGTGGGGCGGCATGACTTTTGACGCCATTGCCAAAGTCGTCGGCGGGTCACGCGCCAAAGCACACCGCAACTTTCAACGTGGCATTGAAACTTTACAAACAAAATTTAGCGACATCCCAAAGTCAGCAACAACGAGTCTGGTTCATGAACATTAATGACTCCCAAGAATTCACCGATCAACTCGCAAGTATGGCACCTGCCTCGAGCGGCATGGACCCTCGGAGAGTCTTCTACGCAGCTGGATTCAAAGCCGGTGGCGAAGAAAACACGGGGTCCACGAGTTCCCGTCCCACCTCTCTCGTTGCAGCATGCCTGGTGACACTGGCATTGGTAGCACCCGCCAGTTTTTACGCCGGTGCCAATCAAGCAGTAAACAGCAGCGTAATGAATCGCCTTGTCGAGCAATCTGTCGAGCAATCTGTCGAGCAATCTGTCGAGCAATCTGTCGAGCAATCTGTCGAGCGATCTGTCGAGCGATCACCAGGCCAAGAGAGTCCGGTGAAAGCACACCCTGCAAACACACGGCCCACACCACAGGATGCCATCACTCCCAACGAGTCTCCGGAGCGTGACTCAGACCTCAAACCTGAACTTGCAGGTGCAATACCTGCTGACAACGATGCAGGTCCCGTCCTGGCTAAACAAGATCCCATCACGCGTGAACTGGGACAATGGGCACAAACTCTGTTTCCTTACCAGGAACGCAACCCGACGGTCGCCAGCAACCAACACGACCTTTCGATGCTCTCAATCAGACACGGAACCTCGTTATCTCAGTCAGAAGACACTGTAACGATGCTCGATGGGGCCATCAGTGCCAACCTAAGAAACAATGCTTCCCGCCGGAACTCCGAAAACATCAACACCTTTCCCCAGTTCGCACCGACTCCTCGCGCGCTACTCAAGTATTTCAACAGCCTGGAAACCGTTCAATGACGAAACTGAAATTCACTGGAACATGCTTCCCTGGTTTGCTTGCTCTGATGCTTGCCGGCAACTTTACGCTTGAGCCTCAGTCGCTCGTGGCCCAAACATTGGTCTCACCAGCTTTTGAGACAGACGGCAAGGAGACAGACGGCAAGGAGACAGACGGCGAGAAGACAGAGGGCAAGCCGCAGCAGGAAGACACCTCTGGTACCGAGATTCAGGTCACCATTACGCCAGCAGGAGCCCCTGACCCTCTGTTACGTTACCGACTTTGGCCTGCTCCTGAAACACGGCGAAACGTAAGTGTCGATGCCATCATCAGCAGAGCCATCATCCTGACAATCCAAGCTTCCAATTCGGAATCAAGCAACTCTGACGCTGGAACAACAACCGATCGCAATGAAGTCCAAGATTGGCAAACGATGCCGCTTGCCCAGTTGCCCATTGCTAAGGTGAAAAAACATCTCAGCCAATATGGATTCGCGCTTAATGAATTAAAGCGTGGCGAATCGCTCATGCGAACTGACTACGAACTCCACTTGCAAGACCTTACAACGCCTGAACTGTATGGCACTTTGCTACCTGAAATGCAACAAGCTCGACAACTGAGTCGAGTGCTCGCCCTGCGGGCAAGAGTTGCTGCAGCCGAGCATCGCTGGGACGACATGATTGATGATTGCCGACTCGGTTTCCGTCTTGCAGATATTACTGGAACACGCGGACATTTCCTAATTTCGCGTTTGGTGGGACAGGCAATCGCATCTGTGATGCAGGAAGTCATTGAAGATGCAATCACGCAAGGAGACCCGCCTAATTTCTACTGGGCCCTCGCCTCCGTTCCAGCGCAACACATCTATGAGACACAAGAGGCGATTGAGTTCGAAGGCTCACTCGTTTCACGCATGATCAAAACGGTTGGCAAGCTTCCAGACGCCCCGATTGGAGAGGAACTGGCCCGCAGTAAACTTCGCGAACTCATGGAATCCAATACTGCACTATCCCAAACCATCCAACCGCTGGAAGCACCCACTACCATGCTTTTGATGGGCACCTTGCCCATCGCAGTCGCCGAGCAATCAAGGCAATTACTCGCCAACACTGATCAATGGAAGAACCGAACCGAAGAACTTTCAAATAGCGAGTGTGTACTCAGAGCAACAGTGCTGGAGGCCAAAAGAACGAGAGATGCATGGATTGCCTGGTCTTACTTGCCCGATTACCTGAGCGAGAAGTACAGCGACGAAAGAGACAAATTTGTGAATCTTAACCAGGATTCGCTTCCAGGCCTGGCAAAGATGATTCTCATGCAGATCCTACCCGCTTTTGATTCAGTGACTGCGGCAGAACTGCGTGGCATACAAAAACACAATTTATTACAGACATTGGAAGCGTTGCGGATGCATGCGAAACAGACTGGTGAATTGCCAAAGACTATCGAGAACCTTCGCCCTGTCCCAGCTCTTCCAGACCCGATCACACAAAAAGACTTTGCCTACATACGCAGCAGTCCGACAACGGCAACCATTCAAAGATCCCCAACTCGCCAAGGCGACCTCAAAACAAAACTTAAGATCACACTGAAAGGGACACCATGATTCGACACGCAGTAATGCTAATTGCGCTCGCACTGGGTTTGCAGAACGCACACTCACAAGACAATAACGTGCAAAAGAATCCAACCCCCACCTCTGAAAATCCTGTGAGCATTGAGAGCTTTATCGGACAAGACGTATGTCTGACCGTAGAAGTCGACATTACCTCACTTGACCTGACGGCAAATCAGGCCCTTCTGGAAAAGCTAAGCGGCAAGAAGTTCCCGCCCGAACTCGCTGTCAGCATACGTGACCTCGTTGACGCCTTGATGCAAGCTGGCGTTGAAAAGGGCTACCTCATTGCCACCGTAGGTTCCATTGGAGATATGCTCTGGCGTCTCCAACTGAATGGGGGCCTAAATGGAATCAGCCCTTTGCTCGTCCTGCCATGCAAGAAACCAGATCAGGTGCAAGCGGCACTGGAAACCTTCGCTCAAAAACAGGGGCAAACAACATCATCACTGAAAATCCAGAAACTATTAGCCGCTAACGAGGACGGGCGGAGCTTTGTCCTGATTGGCAACAGCGAGCCAGCCAAGCGTGCGACCCAAACTGCCCAACCACAAAGAGACGCCCTAAAAGAAACGCAAATTGCCAAGAATCACTTAACACATAAAGTAATTTTCTCACTGCCCGCTGAGACACGTCGCGACCTGATTGATCTGTGGCCGGACAAAATGCCCCCTACCTTCCCCGTTGCAATTTCACCACGAGCCATGGTGCAAGACATTCGTTGGATCGTGGCCTCAGCCGACCTGCCACCTGAACCAGCGTTACAGATCCAAATCAAAATATTCAGCAAAGAAGCGGTACAGCGGGTCCAGAATGCCATCTCAACATCGCTTGCGTTGGCGGGCCCGATCAAGCAACACGTTCAAATGACGACAGCCGACAAGATTCTGACCTTGGACGTCGCCACCGAGCCTTTACTTGCACTCCTTGCAGCCGCACCTTCAACCGCAAGGGCGCAACAAAAGATGAACTCGCTCAAACAAATCGGGCTTGCAACACATAATTACCACGCGCTTCATGGCCACTTGCCACCACGGTGTTTCACCGACCCTGCTGGCAAGCCTTTACAAAGTTGGCGTGTAGCAATCCTCCCGCTCATTGAGCAACAAGCCGTCTATGCAGCATTCAACCTAAAAGAGCCATGGAATGCGGCGTTCAACCAAGAGGTGGCCGCCACACTCATTCCACTCTATGCCAACGTGACATCAGAAGCGACGAAGACCACGTTCCGGGCTCCTGTCATGAAAGGCTCGCTGTGGGAAGGTGATGGACCCCCGCGAAAATTTCGAAATATAACTGACGGGTTGTCCAATACGATTGCCGTCATCGACGCGCCAGATTCGGCCGCCACCGCATGGGCAAATCCCGAGCCATGGGTGATTTCAGATGAGAACCCCGTCTCCGACGTCTTCGGGGACCGGGAAACCGCCACAGCATTGATGCTTGATGGGTCGGTTCGCAACCTCACAAAATCAAGGATGACAAATGAGAAGTTGAAGGCAATGCTGACAATTGCCGGCGGGGAAGAAATTGAATTTTGAAAGACTAGCGTTTCAGTAACAAGGCTATGTCCGTGGAACAATATTGTCCGTTGAAATACTGCCTTGTGTGCAGCAACCACCTCGCACTGACAGGCGAGATAATAGCAATCCAAACCCCTTGCAAGGAAAGCACACCCGAAACAGAACTTCCTAACACGTCAACGAATCACCAAACGACTCTACAATTAGTTTCAACGCCCCACGGATCCCGCGTGCACTCAAATCACCGGAATTGCAATTTGAGGAAAAGACAAAGGTTTGAGGAAAACCACTATTCCATTGGTGAACTTAGCCACCCTGCCCAGAGTTGAACTGCAAAGGAAGCATCAACACATCAAGTGGCACTCGAAAAGTGAGTTCTACATAATCACGGCTGCCCAGTTCTTCTGAGGTCATGGATTTCATTTGCAAAGCATCGAGCGTTTGCTGCAGCGTTACGAGTACCGCTTCGTTCGGCACACTTTGACCATTTCCAGGCGACGAGGCAATTTCGCTTTTCAGCAGATCCATACCAGCAGTCAACGCCTGCTGCAGTTCGGCACAGGTTTTCCCTCAACAGGAACGAAGACAACTCGGAACTCAGCGGGACCAGCGTCTTGGACATCTACCCCAACTGCCATGCTGGCCGCACGTGCAAAGATGTCATCGATATGCTGATCGCGTTCATTTTCGATATATCCCAACGTCTTCGGCAAGGCAATGGAAGCCGTCACCATTCCTCCGTCCACAACTTGCCAACCTCTCTGAATACAAGCCTGCATGCTTGAGTCACCTTCATTCGCAGATGACTTTAAGACCAGCTCTTTGGTGACCGCACCATCGACTAAAACATGATCGAGTAATGCAGTGAAGGGTCCCTCGTTAATGGCATTACGAATCGCATCATGATTCACAGGGTTGTCGAGAAAGGCCAGCCCTGCGGTCATGCCGAGACTAAAAGATGAATTCTTATCTGATCCTGGCTCACCTTTCTTCTTTGAGAAAGAAAAGGACATTGAGCCGATCAAATGATCAATATTTTCCAAGGTAATCCCAAACGCAGCGCGAGGCGGCGCAGTCCCAGGACCAACCAACATCTTCCAGCCTGAATCCAACATAGGATCGACCCTATTGCTGACACGAGTACCCAAAACCGGATGGCTCAGCAATTGATTGATTCGGATTGCAATGACACCGCTGTCGTTTGCCCCCAATCTTTCGATAGGCTGCAATATCGGTGCGTTAAAGAATCGACGATCTTCTTTTTCTTCTTGGCGCGGCAACGCTGCGACTCGCACGGCTTGTTCCGTTCGCCCAATTGCGGAAGCCTCGTTTCCCTTTGAATGCTTTGCCTCACCAGGCTGAGATGCTTGATGATCACTAACCGATGCCGACTGACCTTGTGGAGACGCTACGCCTGACTCGTCACCCACAGGCAAGAGTTCGTCCGCTTGCCTTTGGAAGTTTCACTTTTGGCCAGTTCGTCCGGATCCGCGTAACGTTCAAAGTCTGCTAAGGTTTCCTTTAAGCTGCCATGCTTCGGCTTGGCTTTGCATAGGTGCGAAAATAATATGCGGCTGGACGGCTTCCATTACGGCTTCGTAATCCGACGCAGGCAGTTCAGCTATCGCCCGGTATGCCTTCCGCACGTCTGGATCAGCAAACAGCTTGCCCAACGTCGTAGCGTCAAAGTCTGCTATTTCGTAGGGTGAATTGACTAAATAGGTTAGTAGGTCCAATTCGGCTTCATACCGGCCTTTTCTAGTGGCGGTCATAGTTGGCCACCTCCTGCAAAACTGCCTCAGCCTCCAGACCACAGCCGCATTACCAACCCCAATTCTCTCACTCAGCTTGGTGCAAAAACTGGGGGGTAGTCAATAGCTTGGTTTACTGTCCCGGTTGGTGGCGTTACTAGGGGTGTTGCGGATATTTTGGCAGGTCAACAGTTGTAGATTACGGAGCAACAGCTCGGTGTGGCTCTATCGATGCGTCGGTTCGAGATCAATTCGAAAATGACTGGATTAACGGCAACAGGATTAGAGAATGACTAAATGGATACTCAAGAATATCATCCTCGCTTTCTGCGTAGTTGTATTTGTTGGATGCAGTAATTCAGGCGAGGAACCTTTACAATGTGAATAAACCGCTGGGCAGACGGAACAGCCGCGTAGCGAGGACGAAGGCTGCCCCCAGAAACCAAAATCCCAGATCCAGACTGAAAAGACACGAATGCTTCTTCGAGTCTTTTGTTAGCTCTTACGCTTTTCATTCGTCAAAGAGAGTAAACCATTGGTAAAACGAAAGAAAAAGTCAAGTTTGCTAGGGTTGATTTTGTTGTTTTTAGTTGTTGGGTGTGGCAAGGCGAAGACCGTTGAGGAAGCTCCAATTGCACTGGATGACAGGTACAACGGCCAGCCGAACAACACACTGAATATTCCTCTTAACGGGCCAGTCGCAGGAGTTGACGGTGTTTTCGATAACGATACTGGCGGTTCACCAGATGAGGATCACACGCTCACACTCAAAGAGAGCAAGTTTCCGCTGGTCACGCTTCAGGGTGGAGAGGTGACCTATGTCGGCGGTAGTAACACTCTCGTCTACACACCAGCCAACTTATTCAGTGGTACGGACGAATTTACTTACACCGCCGTCGACGATGGCGGTTTGAAAGATACAGCGACTGTGACCGTAAAAGTGGCTGAACAACCGGAACTTCCATTCCGATTTTTTCTGGTTGTCACTTTTTCCATCCTTGTGTGGCTAGGAGCGTTTGTTATTTCTTTTATAAGTTTTTTTGATTTTTGGATTTCTGTGATATGTGCGACCATTGCGGCTGGTGCTCTAGCTTTTATGCTGTTGACATAAATCGTGAACACCAGTCGAGAATTGGGCGTGCTCTACCGTCATCGGAACTAAAACTGCTAGAAAACTGAAAGCGGAAAGTAAACCACGTTGGGTCATCGGGCACCGGAGCCGTATTGAGTCTCTTCCAGGAATATCTCTGGAAATGTGTATGCGCAACTTTTGCCACGTTGCCGGCTCTACCAACTCCATCGAGACGCCAAACTTGAAGATTCGGACAATCTCGCGGACCTCCCGGTTTACGGTGTTTCGCTTGTTCCCCGTTGCGATGATCACCCGCCGGATCGCTGCCAGCTTTCGCGGTCCAAACTCATCGGCAGGCTCTTTCCCGTGATGCTCACACAACAGGGCACACAGCCTATCGGCAGACCGCAGCGGTTCAGGCTTTCCGTGATGAATCGTTCTGACGTGTTCCAGGTACTCGGCCGCTAAGTCGCTGACCTTGATGGAATCATCTACCAGATGCGTCTCCGAATCTGGCGTCTGTAGTCCGCTGGCTAAATACTCGGTCACTAGCCTGTGGTACTTCACTCGCGATTTCTGGGTGTCAAATTTCCCCAGGTAGAAGCGTTTTCTGTTGAACTCAACGAATGCTTGCCCAGAAACGTGATAACGGTACTTCGGGGCCTTGGTTTTCGGACGTGTCATTTGCTTCCCTTTTGCAAAAGGGTTTCCATGTATTCGACTACATGGAAACCTTTAGCTTTCAGGGTTGCACGGCACGTTGCCGGTGACGCTAAGTTGCGTCTCAACCACAAGTTAAAAAAAGTCGGGGCGACACGATTCGAACGTGCGACCTCCTGCTCCCAAATCGGACTGGGGCCGGTGACTGTGTTCGTGGGTTTTGCTGTAAAACACAGGAAATCTTTAGTATTTTCAACATGAACGGGTGTCACAAAAGTTTCAAGCTTCGTCGTCAGTGATCGAGTTTTCATTCAGTCGGGAGGGTGAACCGACAAACGACTTTATCTTCAAGGAGAGTTGACACCTCTGCTGTCCAGAAAACGGGGACAGGCCCCGTGGCAACCGCAACCAGCGGCATCGATTCACGCTTAACGTGTTAGCGTAAATTCGACCCGGATTCCTAAACTGTTGATCAGATAAGCATCGATAGTGTTCCAGTTTCGGGGCGTTAGTTTTCCATGTCCGCTATCTCGCAAGCCGTTTCGTTGCTGGTAGGTGTAGTGGTACGATCCGTCGCCGTTTGGTGTAACGAACAGATCGGACCACCCGGCAAGCGGTGCATGGGCTTGCCCTGTTATCCGCTGTTGGTTGCGAGTGAAACGGATTGTCCCCCCCAGGCTGGACCGCCAAGTTGTCATCAAAATAGGGTTCTGTCCATTATTCCCGTTACCGTTTTGTTCTGGAGGCTCGGGCTCACCCACGGAACGAAGCACAATATCGATCGATGTCCATTGCCGACTGTTTTGATCCCACACACGGAGAGTGGTTCGGTTCGGTGCTGCGAGGATGGCCGCGTCAAAACGGGCTCTACTGTTGACTCTCGTGCTACCAACTTTCGAGATCCAGTCACCCGCCTGTAGGCCGGATCGCTTCGCGGGTGATGCGGGGTTGACACGTTGGATTTTTAAATAGGTGTCGCCATCACTCAATTCCTTGATGATGTACTGAACCCCGACGAGCGATTGTCTATACAGAATTTTGGGTACGACTTCGGCGTGAACCTGAGCGGCGCAAGCAGCAATCAGTAGCCCGGTGAACGTGGCGGTTACGATGCGGGGTAGATTCGTTGACATGATTGTCGCCTTTTCGTGTTAGAGAATTGTTCACAGACGGTTGATCTCTCATTCCGTCACACAACCATTGCAGCTTGCATGCCAAAGTCGTGAAGAAGGGAATGATGGCAGACGAATCGTGTTTCCGCGGTATTTTCAGACTTGCGTTGGCAAGCAGGAACGGCGGGTAATACGGAGTGACCTCAATTTGATGACCGAAGTATCAAAATGGGATTGACTCTCACCTGACTGTTTTCGCCCCATTGGACAGACACACTCAGGAGGGCGTATCTCACTCGGTTGAAGCTGAGCAGCGGTTGTTCCAACCGTTGGTCAATCAGATATAAATGATGGATATTTTCGCAGTAAGGCATAAGCAGCAAAGAAGGGATACAGCCACCAGCAGATACTAGCTGGTGAAAGAAAAGGGGACGGGGGTCGCTTTTGAGTGTGCACGACAGAGCGTTCAGCGAGATCATCCATTCGGTGATGAGTCTTTGACCGCATCGATTGCTGCTCGACTTGGACTTTGGTCGACGACCCGATCACCAAATAGGCCGAAGGAGAGAACTCAATAGGATCGACCCCCGTCCCTTTTCTGGGCCCCCTTTTCTGGGCCCCCTTTTCTGGGCCCCCGCAAGAAAAAAGCCCGGCTTTTCCAAATGGAAAAACCGGGCTTTCAAGTCGGGGCGACACGATTCGAACGTGCGACCTCCTGCTCCCAAATCGGAGTGGGGCCGGTGACTTTTTTCGTGGGTTTTGCTTAAAACCCCCTAAAAACCAATTATTTGCAACATAATCAACTGCAAGCAAAGTTACAAGCGTTGTCATCCGTTAGCTAGTTTTCATGTAGTCGGTGGCCGGGTGTGCCGCCGATCTGCCGTCAAACAGCCACACAAAAAAACTTTGGCAATGTTGGTAAACTACTCGCCTCGCAAAAGCCTGCCGAGCAAGTGAGTAGCGAAATCAGACCGAGAAAAGGCGATGCATGCTATTTTTCATAGTTCTTATCGTTGGCTCATGTTTGCTCATCATGATGTGGGAGGCTTGGAACCCACGCGATGTTGCGAAACGAGCAGCCTCAGGGGCTGACTATTTTAACGAAGCGTTAGAACGCTACGTTCGTTACGGCGACGACAATATCCGTGATCTAGAGCAATCGCTCATTGATTACTATGACAATCCACTGACCCCAGCTAAGCTCAATAGGGACCGTGTGAGGAGGGCGATCAATGCTATGATCGATGGATTCAGGGAAGACAATCCGTCGGATGTTTGTTTCGGTGGATATGATAAGCGAGTGGAACACGCAACAAAGTTGATGGCTCTACGCGACGGAACGCCTGTCATTGAAAGGCATGGCAATAGGTTTTACCTCTCTGCAAAACTTTCCACTGAGGGGCTTAACCGCATTTACCAACAGATGGTTTCAATTGTCCCACCCTCAAAAAAGGATGCGTTGGACGAGGTTTTTGAAACGGAGTTGAAGCGACTTTACGCAGACACTTCGCAGACCTCGTAAAAGTAGCGGCTTGCGAGGGTGCATTGAGAGAAGGCACAACCACACGCGATGAGATTAAACGTCTGACGTATCAGGGCTGATCGACTCCCCCCCACCTCCACTAGCAGCGTGGTAAGACGCTACGCCTTACTCTCTTCTTAGCGATTCTCGCAACCTACCCCAGTCTTCTATGGCTGGAACGACACAACGCTGTCACTCGACGATGAACGCTTGCAATTGGGATTTCTTTAGCCGCTTTTTATAGCGTCTAAAATCGGCAACGGGACACAGCGTAAGACCTACACCATCAGGCGTAGTGATCTAGAAGCCCTCGCGAAGAATCACAGTGAAGGGGACAGCCTCGTAGCTCTGCCTACATCCGGTCCAGAATCTGCGTTTTTTTCGAGTTGTATTCTTCGTCAGTGATCAGTCCTACGTCGAGCATTCCCTTTAAGGACTGCAAAGCTGCAAGTGGATCGCCGCTTGTGCCTTGCTCAGGTGGAATGTTGGCAAGATTACCGAGATCGTTGTTCACCGTTACATTCGTCGCACCAGCTCGTTTCTCCTCCATGGAGCGTTCGCGACGGACTTCAACCATCTTTTCTTCCATGTCTTGAGCGATGCGATAGACTTTTCTCGCTTGTGTTTTTGGAAGATACGAAACTTCTTGAACATGCCCGTTCATTCCACGAAGAGATATCGTTGAGCCAAGCATATCCTCAGTTAAATGAACATCTGCAACGTTAAGCCATGGTACGTCTACGAATTCTAGCCTTCCCAAAACCTTTTGGCGAAAAACAATCGCTCGTCGATTGGTAAGCACTACGGCGTCCGGCGAAAAGTTGGCAATTGGACGTTGCTGAACTGCCATATAAAGAGCATTTTCTTCCGAAGTACAGATTCCATCGACTCGTTCCGCAAGTTTGCAAATCATGGCTGGGTCTTGACCGTCCGCCATAAACCGACCGATGCCGGCTACATCCTCGTCGCGTTTGGAAATCGCTGAAACGACGGGAGGCGGCTTACTCGCAGATTGATACACTGTCAGGGCATTCTCTTCCGTGATGTTGGAGAAAATGTTGAAGAAGCGAGCAATACGTCGTGCGTCAACAATGCGTCCCTTGGTGTGACGCGGATGAGATATCCTCGTCTCCGCTGAAATCATTTGATTGTGGGCGAAATCCTCCATTTCTGGCGTCTCAAAAGGTCCCTTTCGCTCGGAGTTACCGGGAGGATGAACGTACCAGCCGTCGTTCGCCATGTTCACTTGATGCCTGTAAGGAGTCGTCTAAGGAGAGACAATCTGCTGGCTTTGTGTTTTTGTTGGGCTAGAGACCCGCTGGATATGACAAAGTAGTAACTGCCTTCATGATTCCGCAAATTTGGATCGAGGGGGCTCTGAACCAATCGCATGTCGTCTTTGCCCAAATGATCATTCCCTTCTCCGTCAGGCAAATTATTGCGCTGCGGGAGCCGGATTCGAACCGACGACCTCGAGGTTATGAGCCTTAAATTCTCACCTAACCGTTTGTCTCGTTTTCGCGCAAAAACAACTGCTTTCGGTACGAGAGCGAGCATAAATGATGCAACCGTGTGATGCAAGCTAAGGCGTTGATTGCGGTATTAGCTTGCCTGAATTGACACAGATCACGGGGGTTACTAGTGCATTACCAGTAACTTAGATGATGGGCGACGTTTTACAGCCCCGCCCAACGTCGCTGCCCCCGGCGTTGGGTTTGTTTATGCTTGTTACACCGCTGCGATGAAACCGGCGCAATTGCATGTTGTCTTGGCGGTACGCGAGGCCAATCAATGGGTGGTGATTCTGTGAGTGACGAAGAACTGAGTGACGAAGAGGTTCAAGCGAGTACTGGATTCTGGAAGACACGCCTAGTTCGGCTGGGAATAGCAACGGCGTTGACGATCTTACTTTACTACGTGTACGAACTCGGCAATTTATCGAACTACAATGACGTAACTTGGTTGTACTTCTATGGTTTGTTTATTTGGGTTTGTGATATTAAGTTTCCGTGGGTTTGCAACTGGAAGACACGCCTAGTGCGGCTGGGAATAGCAATGGCGCTGTCGTTTCTGATCGGCCTTTCCTACTGGAACAAGGTCACTAATTTAGAATGGTTGGCCAGCTTTTGTCTTTTGACTTTTATAAGTTGGTTTGTCACGGGACCCTTAGGCAAGGAAGCGAAGGCTCAAGCGTAGGCCGGAGGGAGCGAGGCGGAGCCGCGACCGAGGTGCCGTAGCGCAGGACGTAGCAGGCTTGTCAAGTTCCTCCTGCTCGCACAAATCACCGAGCCAATCGAGCATCTTGGTGCAACCGACCAGCTAATTCCATGTTTCGCGGGGAAAAGCCTGTTTTCCTGCGTTTTGCAGGCCAACACGTTGTGTTTGATGCAAGCTGTTGCAGGGTAGGTGAGAAGCGCATCCGTTTATCCAGCCCCCATGTGTTTTGTTGATTAACAATCATCGCATTTTTGCCCCGAATCGTCCTCTGCCCAATCCAGCGTCCAATGTCGCTGGCCCGTCGCTGGATTTGATCCCAAAAAAACCAGAAACGCTTGTCCGGTATCCGCCTGAGAATGCAATACAAGCACAGTGGTTCATCCAGTGATTTCCGATCGCTGCGCGTTGGAACGCTGGCCAAACTCCGTTCAATCTCTCGAGGAATTTACCGATGCACAAACTATTTTCCTGTCCGCCTGTTCAGTATCAATACGTACCCCCTGTGTTCTCCCCGTTCCGTCGCTCCCTGACCCGCTTTCTTCTGATCGCCGGATGTTTGGTGATATTGGCATTCAGCAGCACCCTCCCGGCGCTGGCTCAGTCCAGAACTAGTCACGCAGGTGCAGGTGACACGGTTGGAAACAACGCGGAGGAGGACCTCGACGACCTCGACGCTGTGCTCGAGTATATGCAGGACTTGTATTTGTTGGGTTTGATCGATGGGGAACCACTTGACGACGAACATCCGCTAAATCCCCGCTATGGCCCCCTACGCGAGCAACCACAGGTGTACGGGCCATTCCTCCCAGAGGAAGACCATGATCTCGAACATACACCTGTCCACAACCCGATCCACAGTCTGCCCCGGGGAAGTGCCTGCGAGCGCTGTAGCCACAACGAGCCAAAGCCTGAGCGAGGACCCTTGCTGCCGCCAAAGCCGCCGGGGCAACACGTGGGTCCCCAGGGTTTCATCGACCTAGGTCCGATCAGGCTCCGGCCTAATCCCCTAGAGTGGGGACGTAGTGGAACATTTCTAGACACGCGCTGCCGAGCGTGCCGTGTGAAAAATGTTTATCGTTTATGCCCCGATTGCTACCTCGAAAGACAGCGACTTAAAGAGGAGAGGGAAGCCCCTCGCGTCTATGAAGACCCCTTCGATGATCGTCGAGGGGAGGTCGTTCCCTAGACGCCAATCGCGCCGTGCGGCTTCCCCGCGAGCGGGAGCGTCGTACGGCGTTCCGCATCAGGGGCTTTCCGTCGTCCCGCGACTACGACCTCGGCTTTCGTGTTTCCCTGAGTCCGTTTGGCAAGTAGGCGGAGCCTCAGGCAGGTCAGCGAAGTCCTCAAGCGTAAGGAGCGAGGCGGAGCCGCGACGAAGGTGCCGTAGCGCAGGACGTAGCGGGCATGCTCGTTCAGGTTGCATCGACCAACGCCCCGCCACCTCGTCGGCGCCACAGTCATCGACCTGGATCAGTCCAATCCGTTGCTGGTCGGTTGCAATTCCCATTTTCCACGGGAGTCTTACGCAAATCAATGTCACAAAATCCGCGATTCCCTGTCCGCTTTTCGTCAATGTGGAACGCGCTGAGGGTCGCTTTCCCGTAGTCCGATTTCAGAAACTGTCACGGATCGTTCAAACGTTAGACGGAGTTGAAGTACTCTCGCACCTTCACACTCTCTTCGTCGTGGCTGCATCGCGGTAAACGACCAGTGCCGAAATGTCACCTCTACCCAGTACAGCCCCGCCCCGTCGCTGCCGGCGTTGGATTTGTTTATGCTTGTTACTCCCCTGCGATAGGTGGGGATGGCGTTAATTGGTCTGGTTTCAGTGGAGCTAGCGTGAATCTTTCCAAATCTGCTGCTGATTGCAAGATCTATCGGTGGACCTGCTGAGGATGCGATGCAGGAGGCGTTTGTGATTCGCGGTCCGAAATCCCGCAGATGCAGCAGCTGTCGCCTGTCGAACGACCGAGTGTTTGTTTTGCCTATGCTGCAACTGCGTGTAAAAGATATGTTTTCCGCATTGCAATTCGGCTCACTTGTTTTTCGCACCTGCCAGATCAGGAACCTCATCAAGGATCAAGGGACGCTTGATGTCACCAAGTGGAATCGGCGGTAAATCAAGAGATTCCCGCCTCTTGTTTTCTGCGGTCCAATGCACATGCCACAAAAACAACTCCGCTGTAAACATCTGCTCAAGATAGATGATGAAACAGACCCCAAACACATTGTAGATTATGACAGCTAGCCAGACAAAGTCGGACGGAGAATAGAAGCCGGCATTAACAATTCCATAGAAGATTCCGAGCGGCAGCCCCAAAATGATTGCAACGCCTCTTGCGAAAACGAACCCTGTAACGAAATGACCCAAATGCAGCCTCACCACTGCGAAGCCGTTTTTCACTGCATCCCACGGCCCACAGTTCAGCCAGACGATGGATGGTAGCATTATAAAAACGACCATACGCACAAAATTATCAAGCTGTTGAATTAAATACTCCCAAGAAAAGATTCCTGTTTTATCTTCGGTCAGGGTTCTAGCTGCCCTTTCCATACCCGAGCCCTCATCGCGCCTATAATTTCGATACCTCGAAAAAAACGTAGAAAAGATTGCCTCAAGCAAAAGTGTGACAAACATCATCACCGCCCAAAACAAGATGATCGGTAATGCTCTTACAAAGTAGTTTCTGATGGAACGTTGAGTAGCGTCAAGTAATTTTGGTGGACGGCCAGTTTCAATCTGTTGAATCATGTCAAGAAGAATCAAACAACTGAACGCCAGTGGCGATGCAAACATAAACAACACGACAAGACAGTAAGTCAAAATATATTGATTCGCCCAGGCAGGCCCCCCTACGAATTCCAGATACAGAATGAGTACGGAAACCGCGGACCAGCAAATTAAGAGTGGAACAAGGAAGATGGGAAAGCGATGGAGAACTGATAATGCATGACAAATCGAATCCACGCCAGCTTCAAGCAACCCCATAAATGCTTCAAGCCGCCTGCCCAAAAAAGTTCGCGCACGGCGGTTCGGCTGACTCGCAAGTGCTACCGTCGCTTTGGACCTGGTACTGTCACCAAAGCCCGAGAGGGCCATTTCGTCCGCTGGAGTAAGGCGTGGCCCGCTGGTGGATGGATCTGCTGTTGAAGGTCTGCTGGTTGCCTCAGCATGAAACGGGTTAGTCTCTGGCACATTTCCAGAAGCCTCATGCCATAATGGTTGGGTGCAATTATCGAAAAATGCCTGCAGCTGTTCATCATCTACCTGCACATCATTCAGGGGTGTTTGTTCGCTATCTTCAGAAGACGCTTGATCAATCTCGTCTTCATCTAAAAACGGTGGGGCAAAGGTCTCTGTTACTGCGTGAAGATAAGTGGTCACCTTCCGCCAAGGCCCACCCCTTGAATCCGACATTTGGTCAGTCTGGCGCAGCTTACCCGCTAGTAGCCCCTTCTCAATTTGATTTATGGAGAAGGGACCGTGGATTTTGGTCCGCGTCGAATGTAATACTCTGACATGATGACTTTTTGGAGGTGGGAGCAACTGATTGGAAGCAGATCGTGAATGCCATTGAACCATGAAATATCTTGGTTCTTCGTGCGACAAGTTATTCATGTCGCGAAGCAAGAGCATTCACACGATGACACAGGTCGATTTACCTCGCAGTGATGCATGTTTTGTTCTACCGCTGAGTGAGATTAGCAGCTTTTGTAAAGCAGTACTTTTGAGCATCGTTCAGGATCTGGCGGAAGGCCGGGACTTGCTGTGGGACTTTACCTTTGGTGATTTTCACCAAAGGTCTTGATAGGTGGCCAATTCTTCCATTTTCAGGGGCGCGAAATTAACTCGGAGTGATAATGGTTTTCTTCAGCCCCCCTTTTGTTCAGCGAGTCAGAGAATAAACAGGGTGATGTTAGCAGCAACAGGGCATACGAGTTGAAGCGGCGACGTCTGCGAGAACAAGCTGATTGAAGACGGGGGGAGATACCGCATCAGATAAGATACGGCTACCAGGCTGACTCCAAGGCTCCCCGAGCCGCAGGGCAGCATAGCCGCAGGGCAGCAGAAAAAAGGTGGGCTGTTTGCAATGGTGGGGATCCTGCCACAGCATGTGGGCCTTACGTCAAATCCTTGGTTGCACAGCGAAGCAACGCCAGATTGCGACTCAAACGAAAAAAAGCCCGCAATTCTCTATTGAACTGCGAGCCTTCTTTCAAAGTCGGGGCGACACGATTCGAACGTGCGACCTCCTGCTCCCAAAGCAGGCGCTCTAGCCAGGCTGAGCTACGCCCCGATTCACTTCGGAGAGGCGTCTACACCTGCGAACAGGTATGTTGGGAAAGACACCTCAGTGACTTCTTCGATTACCGAAGAATGCGTAAGGTAGCGAACAAAGCGAAATCGCGAAAGGTTCACTCCGCCGTTTTTTTCTGAGGTCGCCAAGAACGTCGAAATTTCTGGCCGTTCAGCGACTCTACATCTTCAAAAACAGTTTTTTCAGACGGTAAAACTCGCGTTTTTTGCACACCAAGTGCTGGACAATCCCTGAGCAAGACCAGCCTCGCTCGCGAAAATCCTGCTCTCCCCATGCCACCACTGGGCTTCGAACACGCCACGCGGCTCGGAAGAAAAGCTGGTGTTCAGAAGAACAACCGCACTCAAGAACCAGACTCTCCTTCACTCAGCTGGCAAATCCGACGTGATGATGGCATCCTCGCTGCAAAGCAACTCATGAGCTGCTTCAAGAATGGCTCTGTATTCAAAAACCGCTGATCATACAGTCAAGTCATGCAAACCATTAATCCCCATCAACTTCCGCCTATCTACCGCGTCCATTCTCGCTCGACGTCGCCAGCGTCGCCACAATCGTCCATTCATGGGAAAAGTCTTTTCAGCAAGCTCGCGACCATCTTACAAGTCGCGTAACAAGACACCCCAAACCTACACACCGCAGCGTTAGACCAACACAGCAGCGTTCGAATCCTCTCGTGCGTATGGTGTACTGCCAAAATTCAATTTGGCAAACTTTCGAAACCCCAGGTACGGGATTTTGACAACCAACAACATGCACAGGCGAAAACGTGATGTCATGGCGTCTCCGACACTTCCATGCACCGGATGCTCTCTTACAAATGTTTCACCCTTACGAGAAGAACTTGGCAAGCCGAATCAGTTGAAGACACCTTGACCAAGAAACAACAGGGCTGACGAAAACCTGCTACCCACCAACAACGGTAACCAGCAGAGCAGTGAGTCAACGAACTAATATGGATCAAATCACCTGACAAACCACCGTGTCCACTGCACTTGCTGTGTATCCCGTGCATTCGAGATTAGTGCGAGCATTGAACGACAGGCATCAGAGTCACAAGCATTCATAAAGATCTGACTGTTTGAATGAATGGAACAAAAAGTCCTACCATCAGCGAAACGCATAGGAGCGTGATCACAGCGGATCGCAACCCCAGCTTTCGCGAAATCAAAAATCCAAACACCCAAGGTAGCAGAGGGTAAAGAAATAGATTTAGTAGCCCCCATTTCCGACTTAAACGAAAACCAGCCACACTGGACCAGATGCAGGCGATCAAATTCAAAAAACATGCAAAGATAAGCGTTATCCCCCAGCCGACCAATCTAAACACCAATTTTGGGTCCACTCCCTCATTAAAATCATTCGTCTGACCTTCTGATCTTCCTGCCAACTGATCTCCAATTGAAACATGCCTCTCGCGAACGAATTCCTCAAGCGAATACCCCTTTCCTGGATAAGCTGCCCCGCCGATTGCAGCATCCATGCGTGAACGGGCCTCTTCATCAAGCCTTGGGCGCACAAATGTTGCCTCTGCCTCTACTTGGTCGAGCCATTTCTGTTTCGCAAAGACTGAATCGAAAAGCTGATCCACTCTAGTCAGATAAGCCTGTTTTACCTCAGGCATATCCAACAAACGTTCTATCAGGCGATTCTTACCAAAGCCAAGCTGGGGCTGCTTGATACTATGCTGCACTCGAGATTCTGGCGTACCAATGATTTCCAAGGAACCAAACGAGTGATCCAAGTCCCAAGGTATCAACAGCACCTTATTTGTCTCAGGGCTGAGGTACGCATAGTAATTCTGACTCCCGCCGAGAAAGCTATCTAAATTGGACAGCATCGCATTCACCGCCAAGAACGACAAAAAACTTTCTAGATCCAAAAACTCTTCAATCCGAGCTTCGAACTCCTCCTGGTCACTCCGATGAATCAGCCTCGCGAATTCCATGAGCCGTCGCTGTTGCTCAGAGGTGGGGTCCGTCTTGGGATTGTAGTAGGACTCGTAGTGCCCCCAAGTCTCACCCAGATAAGGGAAGGCGGTAAACGCACTTGGTTTAACGAGCAACCCATCGGACTCTCCAAACGCACGCTTCAGAAATTGCTTATCGACTTGCTCGACCACTAAGAACAAACCAGCTTGCTTGACCTTCCCATCGACATCCGTTGCTATCGAAGCCCAACCGGTCAGCGGTGCAGGCACGCCAGCTTCCCGAAACAACTCGTAAGAAATAGCCTCGCGAAGCATGGATGGATCGGCAGCACAGCTCTGCAAGTTTACTTTCTTCAAACCCTCAAAGCTAAAATCATCCTGATACTCATTGAAGTCAATTTTAAACGAGTACTTCCCTAACGCCCTTCCGCTCAAAAAACTACCGTTCCCTTTAAACCGCACACCAACATTAGGGATCTGCTCACCATCAATTACCAAATCGGCTTTGCCGTATTGATGATTCAAACCAAGATAGCCACCTAACCCGGGCCGATTTTCTTCCCCCGCTCGGAATTCCTTGCCCTGAATAGCGTCGGAAATGACTTCCCCGAAAGCGCGGCGAACATCCCAGTCAACCTCTTCCGATGGCTGCAACCTATCCCACTCTTCTTCTGTGAACCGCAAGGTAATTTCCGAGACACGGTCAGATTGAAAAAGAGCGTGGGATCGCTCATCGATTTGGGCAACGACGCTTGATGGGACTGTCCATGCTATCTGGACTAGGCAAACGCAAATATGCAGAAAACGCAAGTTCATAATCCGCCAATTTCATAATCAACCAAGGGTACCTGATTCAGGCTGAATCAAATTGTTTACTCACAGACACTTCTCGGTCAACTCACTTCCTGTAGCTCTCTGTATCGAGGCCCTACAAAGGACAATCGGCCCGAGCCTCTATCACTGTGTATCTTCTTTCCTGCGATCCAGTTACGTCTATTTGTCTTGCCTGCTAATCACGAGTAAGTTTTGCCGGGACGCACCGGACGAAGGTTGTGCTTCCTCACTCCCCCACTAGCGTGCAAATATACCTTCCTCGTTCACGATTTTGGACGGAGCATTCCAACGCATCAGAAGCGGGGGCAGGGGCGAGGGGGGGGGGCGGACTTCAGCACATGTCTGCTCTTTGCTGGAAATCTCTTCCTGTTGTTTTTCTGCACACGTGACTTAGACCGTACTGTGGGGACATTTCCTCGCACATCAGCGAATGAGCAAGGCCAATGACCCATGATCTGCCTGCTTCATTGTCTAAAAAAAGTGTCTTAGAAATCAGCTGTTTCCAACTGCGTACCCCCAAGGTAACAATACCTGACATCGCTGATCAGAGAGATTTTTCGTGACTTACTCGGAGACACCCGCGAGCATGCTTCGTAACAGGAATAGACTTCCCCTCACTCTGTTTCGTTGCACGCACTGTTTTCTTTCGTTTTCCCAAAGTACCATCACCAAAATCAGATAGTTTGATTCCTGTAATCAACTATCTAGTAATCGGACCAACATCCACCATGCGGGTTTTGGAAATGAAACCAACATTCAAAAGAGCCTGTGATTTACGTCTACGCTGCTCACGTGCAACAGCAATGAGAAAATCCCAACACGGCACCTCGGCCGGTCTACCCTGCATCCTTTCCAACAACGCTGACACCACAACAGGAAACTGACTTGATGACGATCGCCCAGCATCACCACTGGATTGGCGGAGAGGACATCAGTTCCAGCAACAGTAAATTCTTTGCGGATCTTAATCCAATCGATGACTCAGTCTATGCGCACGCAGCACATGGCACAGAGCAGGATATTGAATTCGCCGTTCAAACGGCGCATACAAGTTTTGAGCAATACAGAAAATCATTACCCAAAGAACGTGAAGCGTGGTTACTGCGAGCCGCGGATCTTTTGGAAATCAAATCCGTTGAATTCATCGATATTCTTGTGGACGAAGTTGGCTCACCCTTACTGAAAGCTCAGCGCGAAGTGGAGACATCTGTAGGCATCCTGAGATCAGCAGCCGCTGCGACTCGCCAACTCACTGGAAAAACACTTCCCACGGATGTCCCCGGACGACTCAGCATGAGCATTCGCCGGCCTCTGGGAGTCATCGCTGGGATCAGTCCATTCAATGTCCCCCTGATCAAAGACATCAAGCACTCAGCCATGCCACTGGCAACGGGCAACACCGTCGTGCTGTTGCCCTCTGAGCATGCGCCGGTGACGGCACTGAAGGTTGCCGAATTGTTTGCCGAAGCCGGATTTCCAGCAGGCGCGTTCAATGTGGTCACTGGCTTCGGAGCTGAGATTGGCGACACGCTGACGTGCCACCCGCTGGTTCGCATGGTGGGATTCACTGGATCGAGTCGCATCGGACATCACATCAGCGCTTTATGTGGCAAGCATGCCAAACGTTATTTTCTGGAAATGGGCGGCAAGAATCCGCTGATAGTCCTGAAGGATGCCGAGTTGGACAAAGCAGTGCAGGGCAGTGTGATTGGATCGTTCCTGTATCAAGGCCAGATCTGCATGGCATCGAGTCGGATCTACGTCGACAAATCCATACACGACGATTTCTTGACGAAGTTTCTGACCGCTGCACAGAATCTAGGCATGGAAGACCTGCGAAGTCCGTCAACCATGATTGGCCCCATCATCCACGAAAGGCAGCGAAAGCGTATCAAGGAACATTTGAACGACGCGATCAGCAAAGGTGCAACCGTACGCTGTGGTGGGAACTGGCAAGGCAATCGCTGCGAACCCACAGTCCTGACTGGAGTCAAAGATCAGATGTTGATCAGCGACGAAGAAACTTTCGGTCCGGTCACCACCATCCATGCCGTCGATTCTGCCGACGAGGCTCTAAGGCTTGCCAACGCGTCCAACCTTGGATTGAGCGCGTCTATTTACACAAGCAATCTAGCGCAAGCCATGCGATTCGCAGAAGAACTTGAGGCGGGTATGGTGCATGTCAATGGCACGACGATCCAAGACGAACCGCACATTCCGTTTGGCGGAGTGGGCGATAGCGGATTCGGACGCGAGAGCACCGACCCCGATCTTTCCGAGTTTACCGAATGGAAATGGGTAACAGTGCAACACAGCTGAGTTGCACAAACGATGCGTGTAACCTCAGTTTGCTACCTCAGACACACGCGGCAACCAGACCCGCATGCGTCCACGGCCCCGATTGGAATACAAGTAGTACGGGATCAACGTAAGACCTTTTTGATCGTTGCGTCCTGCACCTTCAGTTTCGGTCAGTGTCACCGCCCCCCCTAACAACTCGTCATTCCAGTCAGCCTTGAATCTTGCTGTATCAGAAAGCTTCCATTGTGAGGCATCTGCCGCATTGTCTTTGAACTCTGCACAATAGACCAATGGGCCACGCTCAACCGCCACCATGCCTTTATCGGCAGTGGCACGCGGATGCGCAATTACTCGACGAACAGGCATAGGCAACGTCAATCGAATCAGGTCATCTTTTTTCCATTGCCGCCGTAATGAAACATATCCTTCATGAATTTTTACGGGCACCGCACGTTCATTGACAGTCAAACCGATGGGCAATTCAGTCGAGTCAAGATAGCGATAGAGATTCCCCGGCACCGGTTGGTTGCGGGCCCAACCTGGAATCCTCAATTTGATTTCAAACTCTGACTCCTGTTCAGGGACAACCGAAATCTGAATATCTCCATCCCACGGGTAGCGGGTGTCCTGGCTCAGCACGACGGTGTTGTCCCCTACGAGCAGTTCACCCCGGCTATTCAGGTATTGATTCACTCGAATCGTATTTTCACTTTGGCTGTAAGCGTAACCACTGATTGCAGAGATCACGCGAACGAGGTTTGAAGGGCAGCAGGCACAATCGTGTCCCGGCCACGGCCACCGCTCACGACCGCCAGTTTCGAGTGGATTGGTGTAATAGTGCCGATCGCCTTCGACGGACAACGCACTGAGCATATTATTGTAGAACGTGCGTTCAATCAGATCGGCATATTTGCTTTCTCCCGTCATCATGTGGAGCCGATGATTCCACATGGCGAATGCGATCCCTGAGCAAGTTTCGGCATAACAACCATTCCCGAGTTCGTAATCACCAGCAAAACCTTCAGGCCCCCCCGGCTGACCAATGCCGCCGGTCAAGTACATTTTGCGGTTGGTGACATTATCCCAAATTCGAAACAGAGCATTGGCATATGCTTCATCCCGCTCACGCATGGCGATGCCAGTTGCCGCGCAATACAGATACCCAGCTCGCACTGAATGCCCGACGCCGTTTTCCTGCTCAACAAACGGCTTGTGGTCCTGGCTGTAAGTACCGTACCGCTGCTGCCTGCCAGCGTTACCTCGCTGGTCGATGAAGAACCGAGCGGTCGTCAAATAGCGTCGCTCCCCAGTCACATCAAACAACCGAAAAAGAGCCAGCTCGATTTCTTGGTGCCCCGGAGCGTCGTTGCGTGAGTTCGGACCAAACGTTTCGCAGATCAGGTCAGCAAAACGAATTGCAACATCGAGCAATTTCCGCTTTCCTGTTGCCTGTTTGTAAGCGATCGCCGCTTCGATCAGATGCCCTGCACAATACAACTCATGCATGCTTCCCACGTTGGACCAGCGCACTTCGGGCCTGCGTTTGGGCAGAGAATAAAAGGTAAACAGATAGCCATCGTCCCACTGAGCGGCTGCAATCAGATCGATGACCCGGTCGGTGTAAGCTTCTAATTTTGGATCAGGATGATTCTGAAGCGAGTTGGCTGTACCCTCAATGATCTTATAAACATCGGAATCATTGAAAAACGTTCCCGTGAACCCACCCTGCATTTCCCCCGCTGCTTTGGCAAAGTTGTCCAATCTTCGCGACGCCTCACCATTGGCCTTCGTTGACGATTCACAGCGTCCCCAAACATGCGGCAAACTGACGTTACGATTGACATTCATTCGTTCCCGCCAAAGTCCACCCATCACGGTCACTTGATCGAACGGCACCGCATCTACAAATTGATTTGGATTGATGTAACGGGGCCATGACTCCTGCTGTCCGGGCGACGCCGACAAGTACTCGACCGACAAATCATCCACCAGCAATTCACCAACTCCTTCAACGCCGATCTTCAAACTACTGATGTTATCCAACCTCAACGCCGGGTTGGAGCGCAAGAACGATCGCAAATCAATATCCCAACGCACCCATTTGCCTGTCATTGCAGACAAGTCTCCGGAGTATGAAACCTCCGCCTTTTGCTTTCCCCAATCGTCATCCTCACATGTGACCCAAATTTTCGACATTTTCGCCGCGGGTCCAGTTTGAAGATACATTCGCAGAGAGCGAAAGTTGTAGATAGAACTCAACCAGTCCTGTGGCTGTTCAAAATGGATTGTTGCACCAGCAACATCTCCGTCGTCAGCTATCACACACAGAGACTTACTACCTTCGCCTCCCCGTCCGCTCCCCAACCTGAGTTTCCCGTTACCAACACCCTGCCAACGCGACGCCAATTCCTGATTCGTTGCAAATGAGTCAAAACTTTCCAAGCGACGGTCGTACACTGTAAAACTCCAGACGCCACCTGGCGTGATTTGACCATCAGCAATCGCATCGATCCGCCAGTAAAAAACGCGGCCATCCTCCAGTTCGTCGACGCTATGCTCCATGACATCATGAGCGAAGCGACCTCGGTAGACACCCCTAGGTGCCGCAATCGTGGCCTCACTGACATCATCTCGTGACGAACCAAAATACAAGTCATGGTGAGTCGCCTGACTTCCTGGAATCCATTGCAATGCAACCGTCCGGGGCAATCCGACCGACTGATCTTGAGGTTGGACCAGTCGGGCTACCTTGACCGGTTCACTCAACTCAAGCGAGAAGTCATCGAAGCTAACTTGCCCCTGTTGGTTACTGTAGGTTGCCTGAAACAGTCCCACCTGTAGCGGCACATTGACCAGATCGCTTCGCTGAAATGGTGTCCCATTGAGATCCTGCCAATTTTCTCCGTCTTTGCTGTGACGCAAAAAAAAGAGATTTCCTTTTCGTTCCAACTGCAAGAAACGATCGGCGTTACGTCCCTGCCCGTTGCTACCTTTCTCTACCCGCCGACCATCATCTGCCATGCGTGCATAGATGCCGCCGTAAATCGGGAAGTAGTCAACGCTAATCCAGTCTTCCCCTTTGCCAGCATCCGATTCATTGGCCACTCGCGCCATGATTCCTGCGTTGTTGTATGAAACCGATTCATAATCGGCAATTCGGACTGTTGCCTTGAAGTCCGTGGTCACAGTCTTGAAAAGCAATGGTCCGAGTGGATTCCAACCTTCCTGATAGCGACCGTTGGTTGACTGCAGATGTAACTTCCCACCAGCAACTTCGATACGATCTGCCGTCTCGCGTTCACCTGAACCGAGGAACCCATCCCACATTGTGCCAGCGGTCCCATTGGCTAGATGATCATGAGACTTTTCAAAACCGTCGCTAAGTCTCGTCCACTGGGCATACGATGGAGTGCCGTAAAACATTCCAGCAGACGCTACTGCCAATAGTAAATGCTGGAAACGAATAGTTTTTGAAGTCAACATAGACAGGTACAGTGGCAGCATGGAAACAGGCGGGAGCATCCGACGATTCCCCTCTGCCAAGACGAGCAGGCAAGACGATGGTCGAACACGTTACAGTGCCTGACATTGTAACGATATTTTCCGCGTCTCAAGACATGCCTACGCTCGCGATGCGACCGTCGCCGCAGGTTCAGCCACGATTATCAGGAACCAGCCAGCCCCACCGGTTTGCATCCGTAGCAGATAGCGAAAGATCCTTGTGATTAAAGATCCTTGGAGAAAACCCGATAGACTTTGTCACACTTGCATCCTGCGGATTCCATGATTCCCCGCATGGGTGAATTGGTCTCAAGTATCCAGGACATCTCGCAATACTTTGCTCCCGACGGCATGTGCTCATTTCGCAGTGTATCGATCAGCGCAAGGGCAACAGCAGCCCCAACTCTTGTTCGCTGAAACTTCTTCCGAACCCCCATCAATGGGACGCGAACCGTCTCACACGTGGAAAACTTGAGACGCATCAAAAGACGCAACCAACCCAGCGGCGCAAGTCGCCCATCAAGATCGTGCAGATACTCATTCACATCGGGCAGCACCACAATGAACCCGGCAAGTTCGCCATCGATTTCACTTAACAGAACAGCACCGCGATCGAGCACTTGTCGCATTTGCTTGATCAAGTGATCGACTTCGGCATCGGTGGGCGGAACATATCCCCAGTTCTCACACCAAGCATCCCGAAAAATATCGAGAACGTTGCGTAACTCTCGGTCGTAATCTTTTCTCGCAACCGCACGAATACTCATATTCACTTCGCTGGATGCCCACTTCATGATTCTTTCAATCCGTTCACTGAACGGCTCAAAGATATCTTTGTAATAAGCAAAAAGGTCAATTTCTTTCTTGAAGCCAGCCTGTTCAACCAACGCTTTGTAGTACGACAGGTGATGTCCCATCATCACGCACGGGGGTCGCTCGAAACCTTCTACGAGCATTCCAATTTCATCATTAATGGATAGATCAACTGGCCCCATCACCCTGCGCATCTCATTTTTGCGGAGCCATTGGCTTCCTGCTTCAAACAAGGCATCAGCAGTCTCTTGCCGATCTTCACATTCAAACATGCCAAAGTGCCCAATTCCGGCGCCCTGATATTCCTGCACGAGTTGGCAAACCTGTGCTGAAAGACGTCCCACGGGCCGTCCGTCCCGTTCAGCTAAAAAATAAGCGGCATCCGCATGATCAAAATATGGATTATGGCGAGGTGAAAGCCTCTCTTTGACCTGCTGCATAAGAGGTGGCACCCAAGCCGGGTCATCCCGGTACAACGCCCAAGGCACACGGATGAATCGGTTGAGGTCCTGTTTGCCCATCACCTGCTTGAGAGTCAATTCGCTCATAACGTCGACACCCACTGGGTTGGGCACGGTCGCTTGCAATCGCGGATAGTTACGATGCCACATGCAACCTCAGTCATCGCCTGGGGGGCCGCAAGAGGCATGGCTGGATTCATCGCCTGAGGAGAGGCAAGAGGCATGGCTGGCACGATCACGATCAATTTAAACAAATGACTGACTGGAATTTTTGAGGTCACGAAATTTGCTCATCACTTAAAGCAAAATGCCGATTCACACGAAAAGGCTGAAAAATCAATACCCGACATGCGAAAGTCGGCCGTATACACCCTTCACATGAAACCTCTTCAAATGATGCGTGGACACCGCTCGGACTCTGCGTGAGTGTAACGGTTCGCACCTTCCCAACACCAGTGATTTAAGATCCAAAACGACGGGAACACGCTCAACACGTGCAGTGACGCCCCTACAAGCGTGCCACGAGCATTCAACACTCTCGAATCATTCGACTCAATCCACCCACATGGCCTCCCAATTGGCGTTTTAATCGACACAACAAGCCAATTTCGCCACTCACCATGAACGAAACTCTTTCTCTCAAATATCCGATCCACAGGCGGCCCCTCCGAAGACGCTAACAAGCAGTTCCAGGAAAGCGAAAAACATTGCCCCACAGCCCCCTTGGACAATTTTCGGACGGGAGTGAGACGCCAAAGTCACGCAGAAACCCATTCATTTGCATCCGCGGAATATCCTGATACCTGCTGTACGGTCGCCCCTCACAGTAGGTTGCGACTATATTTTTGACCCATCCGCTTCTCTCAATGCCGCACAATGGAAATTTTGCTTCATGCCGTCCTCAGTCAAACAACGTTCATTACTGCTTCGGGCGATTGTCTGGATCGTCTTCACGGCTGCGTTGGTGACGGTCGGCGCCGTCGTTTTTGAATGGTTTCAGCTTGCGTCATCGCGATCCGATGAAAACTTTGATTGGCGTGCATTGAGGGTCACAGCATTATTACTCCTGAACCTGTGCCTGACTTTTTTGATCGCCTCTGCATTCGCGCTCTACTTCTGGTTACGACTCTCGCATTCCCTTCCCGAGCTTCAAGGATGGCATCTTCAAAGTCCTGAATCTGAATTCTGTGCCAAACAGGCCAATGGTGAATATGACTTTGATGATTACCTCAAACAGGAAGAACTCGTTTTTCAGGAACTGGATGCATACATCACAGGTCCATGGGGGACGCAGAATACAGGAGCCTACAACCGATTCAACAAAGACTCCATCTGCAACCCGACATCGATTTTGGAGCAAAACTGGAATCGCAGTCAAGTTTTAGAATGCGAAAAACCTATCGGCGGCGTCCTGCTTGTGCATGGCCTGAGCGACTCTCCTTACTCCTTAAGAAGACTTGGTGAACGGCTGCACGCAGAAGGCTACACCGTCATTTGGCTCAGAGTACCAGGACACGGCACCAACCCGCATGCTTTGGCAAAGGTATGCTGGAATGACTGGACAGCAGCAGTCAAAGTTGCTGTCACTGGGCTTCGTTCCAAGCTGCCCAACGGATTGCCACTTTATTTGGCAGGGTATTCAAATGGAGGTGCATTGAGTGTGCATTACGCGCTTTCTGCACTTGATGACGATGCACTTCCGTCTGTGGATGCAATCGTCTTACTTTCTCCCATGATCGGCATCAACCCGCTGGCAAAGATCACCCGACTGATGAATGCAGTTGGATTGATTTCACGAAACGAAAAAACAAAATGGTCACACATATATGCAGAAATCGACCCCTTCAAATACAGCTCATGGCCAATGAACGCCAATGCCCAGGCATGGGAATCCACACAGGGCGTGGAAAAGAAACTCGCAGCGTTGCAGAAATCCGGACGCATGAACAAAATCCCTCCGATCCTTGCCATGCAATCTGCGGTCGATTCAACCGTGAGTGTTCCTCGACTCATCACCGCTTTGTTCGCACGATTGAAGTCCGAAAACAACGAATTGTTTTTGTTCGACATCAATCGAGTGGACAACCTCAGCAATCTGGTCAACTTCTCTTTTGAAAAGAGCATCTTGCCCGCACTCAAACAACCAGACCAGTGTTACCGGCTTTCGGTCCTTCGCAACGCCGCCGAAAACCCAGAGCAAATGGTGCTGAATACACGCACACAAGGCGAATGGCAAGAAAAACCCATCAAAGGCAGCTGGCCAGATGGCGTGATCTCCCTGTCTCACATAGCCCTTCCCATTGCCCCTAACGATCCTGTCTACGGAGATGAACCACATACAGCCGGTCTGTCTCTCGGTAGCATCAGCATGCGTGCCGAACCAAACGCCTTGATGATACCAAGTACATTATTTGTGCGTTGTCGCCAGAACCCCTTTTACGATCTGATGGAAAACCATGTGATCGATTGGTTGAATATCACACGACAGCCATCATCACAACGACAGGACTAGAACAGGACAAAATCCAGTTCGAACCCCAGACCCCAAGGCGTGTGCCACACTCAAGCACCTAACCCTAGTCAAACATGCATACTGAAGGGTTGTCAAAAACTACTACACTTCAACGCTTGCCGGCGGAATTACACCTATGCCGAAACCCAAACGCTCTCGCACGGCCGTCATTTCCATCGCCTACTGCTTGCTGTTGACAATACCTTCCCTCGTATTGGGCCAGCAACCAGCAAACAGCAACCTCGCTCTGCACGAGTCTTTTGATCAACCAAAGATTGGCGACGGTTGGAAATCAGTGAAGGGTGTTTGGAAAATCACCGACGGAGCGCTCGTTGGTCGTTAATCACCGCATGACAACCACGCCGCTATGATTGTCCGTGAGGCCGAAACAGGAAATGCTGTTTACGAATTCAAATTCATGTTCTCCGAAAACGCTGAATCAATGCAAACTGGTTTCACTCGGGGGCACAGTGAAACAGACCAAGCAAGTCACCCATTTTCGTTCAGCGTCACTCCTGACTCATGCCTGATCACGAAAATCAACACCCAGCCGAAGGGACCCGGCAGTCAGATCGTTGCGAAACAAAAACAAAGCCTCGCTGCAGATCGCTGGCACGATGTTCGCATCACGACAGGGGGCCCTTATGTCACCGCAAAGATCGATAAGAAGATCACACTCACAGCATCGGACCAGAGTTTTGCCACCAAGAAACCAGCAATCGCTTTTCGTTGCAGCGGCGGGCCTGTGGAGATCGACGACATCCAAATCTGGACGCAGCGTTAGCTGTCATCATGACACTGCAACCGGCCATTAAGCGATCGGATACGACCCTGCGATTGCCGGGAGTTACGCTCCAACATGGCTAAGCATGAATAGCCCGAAACACTATTTTTGCAATAGAAGAGACGGAAGCATATCAAGTGGGAATTGGAGGTTCAGCATCAAACACTCCCGGTCGCAAGCTTCGCTTTGTTCGACAATCGTGATTTCACGTGATCCGAGTGTTGATTTTGTCATTGCCAACGCCACCTTGGTGACGCCTTGCTCAGGATTATCCAATGCCACAAGCTTCTGCTCAAAATATTGAATGAGATGCGTGACGTCCTGCTTAACCTGCTCCACTGCGATGTTCATTCGTGGCACAAAAACAACTTTGACCTGCGCGGGTCCCGCCTGATGAAAATCCAGGCCAATCGCAACTGCGACTGCCCTCGAGAACACCGCATCGATCTGTCGATCCTTTTCATCCTCAAGGAAGCCCAATGTTTCGGGGAGAACGAATGCGGCTACCGCCGTGCCACCATCAACAAGTCTCCACCCAGTTTGAATAGCAGCCATTGAAGCGGGATCAATATCGGGTGGTGAAGTCGACATGAGAGACAAATCATGCGACGCCGAAGATTGATCGAACATGGCATCAAGAATACCCACCACATAATCATCGACTGATTGACCACCAATGTCATTTCCCTGACGGCCAACAAGCGGTTGAATCAACGACACAAGCCGATCCACGCTAACCGCCTCGCGGAGCTTTTTGTGATCAAGGGGCTGATTGAAATGCACAGAACCAGCCTTGCTGCCAATCCCCAGAGATGAGTTTTTTGCCCCTGGCAGCCCCTCTTTCTTTGACATCGAGAAATTAATCGCCAAAGTTGCATGGTCGACATTCCCCAAATATAAACCGAACATTTCCCGGCGTCCAGCGAACTCGTTTTTGACAACACCTTGCCAAAACGAATCGATCACAGGAGAGAAAAACTGCTGGGCAAATGTTCCCAGCAGGGGGTGCTTCAAGAGACGCTCAACACGCAGAGCAACAAAGCCATTGCTATACCCTTCCAGCACTGACCACGGTGCAACAGTAGGCTCCGAAAACAAAGACTTCTCAACTTTTTGCTCGATACGATTCGTCGCAGCAACCCGGATCACTGGCTTCGATTCAAGATTGCTACCCTTTACCGGACCATTCCCAACACTCGGTCGATCTGCCTGAACCGTCAAAACAGAGACAGCTACCAGCATCAAGACGCGCGTTAAAACTTTCACTCGAGATGCCTGCACAATGCAAAACAAACAAATAGGCGCAACGAACATGCTTGGTTTCCTTGTGGAACAGTCCAGTATCGTAGCGGGGGCTGGCATCGCCCCCTAAGTGCTCGCAGACGGATAGCAGAATCAACATACCAAGCACAAGATCAAAGCAACCGACTGCTACACACTGCCGCCTGTAGAATCAAGGACGACGAGACAGGCGTTTCCGACGCCTTTCCGTGGCAGCATCGACCGCCTACCACAGCAAAGAGCGACAGTTGCAAATCACAACTAAGAACGGTGCACACAATCGTGGCTCATGACTGGTCAATCACAAACGGCGTTCTGGGTAGATCACTTCCTATCCAGTACACCACACGCATCGACGTTGCAATGCAAACATCGACGCAGCGGGACAAAAAGCTGGCATGCGTGCGTGGAATACGGACATGGTGAAACGCGGGTCTGCGGAGTCAACATCAGCCGTGCTCAGTATGAAACCGCAGTCTCACCACCGTCACGAGTAATCAATGCGTCGAAGGTCTTCCGATCCAGTGGCAAGACGATTCGCTGCACCGCTCCATCTCCCATCAGCCAAAACCCCGCTTCCTGCTTACTGATCGATTGAATTGCACCGTACGCCTCGTCGGGGGTTAGGTTGATGGTTGAGCTCCAATCTGTCGAACGATTGGGAAGCTTGATCGCCATTACCGTATTACTCAATCCGTCAACCGCATCGCGGAAGCGTACAGCATCATTTGGGGTGGACGAAAACATTCCATTGGGTGAAATGATTGCAAACACATTCGTTTCATTAGTAGATGTGGAATCCACCGGTCGCAGAGGCACGGGGGCGGCAACGGTTGCCGGGCTCGCATTCGTCGGCGGAACACCATCCAAGTAGGGAACCAAAGCCGTGCGCCATGTCGAAACCACTTTCCCTTCTGCATCCATTGACACCGTACAAGGCAACTGCTTGTAGACCGAATTGTAGTTGTACAGTGCCAGCCCCACCACTTTCAAATTGTTGTTTTCTGTCATTTGCCGCGCAGCATTTCTCGCACTGCTAACCGCAGGCAGCAACAACGCAACCGCCAACCCCCCGCAGGCAAGAACAACGAACACGCCCCCGACCACCAATCCAATGACCAAAACGATTACCCCGCCAGACTTCGAGGCTTTTCCGGTCACCTCTGGTGCTGTGGTATAAGGTGACGATTGACTCGGTGGAAGGTTAGACATTCGCAGGCACTTTTTTGATAATGTGACAATCGTGAAGCAACACACTTCAACAGTTTAACATAACGCAGCGTCCCCACACAAACAGATTCCAATGCACCCTCTGCCGACACCCGTTTTTGTTACCTTGGCCAGCCAAAACCAACCAGCACAGCCTGGTCGGTGACACGTCCCAAGAATACTCACCGAGATAAAGTGCGTCTATGATTCCACCTTTCAATGTGGTTCCCTAAGCGGTGGTTCCCAGAACTTCGGAGCAAGCGTGCACTCCCTCATGAATCAATCTTTGTTCTTTGCCATCACAGTTTCACTCCTGTGCTCAATACCCACGACTGCAGGTGAAGATGCACCGAAAAAGAGTAGCCGCCCGAGTTCTCACCAACTGCCGATTTTGCGCATCGCCGAGGGCCTCAATGGTGACGGCACTCTCGTGAAGTATTATCAGCGTGGTCTGAGGTACGCGATTCAATATTTCGGAAACTATGGACCGTATTACGTGTATTTGCTTGGCCCAGACAGTGAGCGGAGTGTCCGCGCCATCTACCACCAACGTGCGATGAGCCGAGTCAATACGAACTCGAAGCAACCAGCGATGGAGCAGATAGAAGCATTTCTTAAACAACGGAATGTCGTAGCCGAGATACAAGCGGTGTTATCAGGAAAGGCAGAAGGCGGACTGACTTGGACCCAAGAAGCCCCCATTCTCTATGAAGACGTCACAACGAATGCAAGACAGCGAGAACAGGACCCTATTGAAAATACTTGGGGAGCTCTGCATGAGTATCACCATGTGTTTCAGATGGCCCATTGCGACACCACGCAGGCACGCACTTCCGACAAACACATCAACTCATGGATGGCAGAAGGAATGGCAACCTACAGCTCAGCCAAGTTCATGGAAAACCTGGGGCTTATCGATTTCAAAAGCTACATGTTGCAACTAAGAAAAACGGGGGGCAATATTGGTCATCCCAGCATCAACGAATTTCTTTCCAACACAAAAAGCTGGCAGTTGGAAAATGAAACTTATTGGGATGGCGGGAGATCCGCGCAGGTTTATTACATGCTTGGTGCATGGGCAACGGCCTACTTGATTCATGTACAAGGCGTGGATGAAGTGGTCGTGTTAAAAAACTGGTACCAAGACATTCCCCGCATCGGAAAATCTGCAGCATTCAAAAAGCACATGGGATTATCACTTGCTGAATTTTACAAGAGATTCAATGTTTTCATTCGCCAGCCAGATGAGAAGGTGATGAAGATTCTCCAGTACTGAGACAACATGAAATGATCGAACGGTCGGCCCCGAAGAAACCAGGCATAAAAAAACGGTGTTTCCGGTCGAACCTTTCGGTTGCCAAAAACACCGTTTTTCACGAGTGCGGACGAGAGGATTTGAACCTCCACCCTCGCAATTGAGGACCAGATCCTTAGTCTGGCGCGTCTGCCAATTCCGCCACGTCCGCTCGCTTGCATCGCATGGCCCAGAGTTTCGACAGAATCTGCCTTTTAGTCAACGCCCCTTTTGAACCTCGACTGGCCCGCTGACTGCCGCCCAACAATCCAATTTCCGGTCTAATCAGAGCAACGAAAAAGGAGGTTTCCGGAATGATTGCAATCAGGGCTCAAGCGGCAGGTTTCCTACCACCCCGCAGATTTCCCGCATTTCCACTTACCCTCAGGCATGAGGATTCAAATCCCCTTCCCTAGACTGGCGACCATGAACGCAAAAGTGGAATTGCACTGCGTTTAACAACTCTGGTGGAGAAAACCAAAATAAATAATCAGCCAAAAGCCGTGGAGGTTTTTAATGCTCACGAATTCCACGGTCTGGTTTGAAACCCGACATGCAACCAACCGCCCTGCATGCAACCAACCGGCGGCGTCCCAGGCTCCCGCCGCCCCTGCTATAAAAACAGCAACCACAAACTCGACTCCCCTATCCTTGGGCATATGGAATCCAGTTTCTAGCCTCGGAAATGGAATGACGGCACCTCGAGTCAGTGAGGAAATTTAAATCGTGAGATCACATTCGTCGCAAGTCATTTTTAACGCACAACTGATCGTACCCTCACCTAAACTCGACCGCGCAAAGTGTTGTAATCGGCAAGACTGTTACACATAACGGCAGACTTGCCGGAGTCCATAGGACGCAAGCGGCAGATGCATGACAGACACAATGCTCGACGTACTGTTACTACATTGACCATTTGTATCCTGATTCCAGCCAGGATTCCGTTTCACCAATGCAGACGCCGCAGCGGCGTCCCTTATTCCCGCGAAGCCAATGGCTGCCCCAAGTCCAATCCGACTACTGCTAATCGAGGACAGCGACATCGATGCGATGTTCGTCACCCGTTTGCTGCAATCAAACCCAAAGGTGGCGTTCGAGATCGATCATGCAACAACATTGGCAGATGCGCTCGTTTTGTTACGGAAAATTGAGTTTGACGCAAGTTTGGTTGACCTGCATCTTCCGGATGCCGTTGAACTTGAGGCATTTGAGCAGATCCGAGCCTTGGATGCCCGAATCCCAATTGTGGTGTTCACAGGGTCAGACGATGAGAATCTGGCGTTAAGAGCGATCGAGAGTGGTGCTCAGGACGTGATGGCGAAAGGCCATGTCACAGGGCAAATGCTCTTCCGAGCTGTACGATTTGCCATCGCTCGGCAGCTCAAAGTCATGGGCTTCAAAGCTGACGCTGATACTGATCCACTGACAGGGATGCCAAACCGGAGACACCTTGAGTCACAATTCGTCGAGATGCATGCTCTGGCTCAGCAGAACAACGAACCTTTGACGCTCGCGCTCTTTGATGTTGACCACTTCAAACTGGTGAATGACGAGCATGGACATTTCATCGGTGACGCTGTGCTGAAGGAAATCGCGAAGCTGCTCTCGGGCTCAATCGAGGAATGCATGCTCGCATCTCGCTTTGGGGGTGAAGAGTTTGCTTTGCTGATGCCGGGTTCAGATATCCAACAAGCCGCGATCATCGTGGAAAGCATTCTTGATAAACTTGCCAACACCCCGATGAAACTCGACTCGATCACCATCCCAATCACCGCAAGTGCTGGCCTGATTGCTGTCGAAAAAGATGAATCATGGGGCGCAGCCTACATCGCTTGCGATGAAGCTCTCTACGATGCGAAAACCGGTGGCCGAAATCGCTTCGTCATCAATGCACGAAAGCCACATCGCGGATCCGCGAGAATCTAGACAGCGGCCAATTTCAAACTGGATCATCAGCTGCGTTGCCTGAACCGACCCACCGCTGGTGCATGCCCCATGACCACAGCCCTGATTCAGTCCACCCACACTCCAAGAAGCGATGCCGTTGCGGAACTGCCCGCGATTGAAGCGGGCAAAACACTCGGCAAACTCTTTGCAAGCATTGCAGTCGGTTTGCAATTTCGATCAGGAATTGAGCAGCAACGTTACCTAAAAGCATTTTTTTGGACGATGCGAGGCTGTTGCCACAGCCATCCGCACGATCGACGTTGACCCTGACTGAACCATTTCGGACAATCACAGAGATCTTTTAAATTACCGGAATTGCCTTCTTCGCTCTGCATTCATGTCAGCCACACCTTCACTCGAATTACCACAATATTGCCGGCAAACAGCGGAAGCGGCGAAAGCTGCGTCGTATCAATTAGCTTCGCTTGATGCGTCGGCAAAAAACACTTGGTTAATGGAATCTGCTGCCACACTGATGGCATCGGCTGACTTGGTGATGGAAGCCAATGAACGCGATCTCGCAGCCGCAGCCGAACATGGCTTGTCATCTGCCGCTGCGGACCGGTTGCGATTGGACACAGATCGCATTGCAGGCATCGCGACTGGGTTACGTGAAATCGCAATGCTTCCAGACCCCGTTGGTGAGGTGATGGATGGTTTCACTCGCCCTGGTGGCCTGCAGATACAGAAGAAACGCGTACCTTTGGGCGTTGTTTTTTTCATTTACGAGAGCCGACCCAATGTGACCGCGGATGCTGCTGGCATCTGCGTAAAGAGTGGCAACGCGGTGATCCTGCGTGGCGGCAAAGAAGCAATTCACAGCAGTCAGGCCATCGTGAGCATTTTGGCAGATACTGCTAGACGCAACGGGATCCCGGAAGCGGCGGTGCAACTGGTGGGAACCACAGATCGAGACGCTGTCGGACATTTCCTTGGGCTTCATGAGCTGATTGACGTGACAATTCCGAGGGGAGGCGAAAGCCTGATTCGGCGAGTTGCCAAGGAAGCAACGATGCCAGTGATCAAGCATTACGATGGCAATTGCCACGTCTATGTCGATCAATCAGCAAACCTGGAGATGGCGGTCAACATTATTGAAAACGCAAAATGCCAGCGAATGGGTGTCTGCAACGCATGTGAATCACTGCTGGTTCACGCTGAGATTGCAGAACGAGCATTGCCATTGATCGCAGAACGCTTGGCGAGTCACAACGTTGAGATTCGGGCAGGGCAACGCGCGATGGCATTTCTTCCCGATGCGGTTGCTGCAGTAGATGATGACTGGTCGGCCGAGTACCTCGGTCCGACGATCAGCGTCAAAATTGTTGATTCACTGGAACAGGCTGCGACGCACATCAACCAGCATGGCTCACACCACACCGATGCGATCATCACCGAGGACCTGCGTTCATCCAGTGCATTCACCACATTGGTCGACAGCTCTGCAGTGATGGTGAATGCCAGCACACGATTTAATGACGGCGGTGTATTTGGCCTGGGTGCCGAGATCGGCATCTCAACCGATAAATTTCACGCTCGTGGTCCTTGCGGGCTAAGGGAGCTGACCACGTACAAATACATCGTTCAAGGTAGCGGACAGATCAGGCAGTAGCGGCCACCCCATCAACAGGATGCGCGGTGCGAATGAGACAGAAAAACAATCCAGCAGCTGTTTTGGCGGCAGACGCGAAGATGCCCAAATAGCAGCAAATATAAAAGCAGGAATCCCCACGGGGCGAATCACATGTCCGAAGAATCACTCAGCCAAAATCAGGTCGAAAATTTGCTCAAAGCAATGGAGACCGTAGGCGGTTCTCCGACTGACACTCCGGGAACCGGAGCGACAGCACAAAATGGGCCCGTTGTGGGCAGCATTCCCCACTCTACCAATGGACCAACAGCAAGAATCACGGCCTACGACTTCAAGCGGCCTGAGCGGGTTGGCAAAGATCAAATGCGAGCCATGCACTCTCTGCATGAAGCGTTAGCCCGAAACTTCGGAGCAGCGATCTCGGGCATGCTCCGCACTATGATCGAAGTCAAATTGCTAAGTGTTGATCAGCTGACCTACAGTGAATTCGTGTTCAGTCTCGATAATCCCAGTTGCTTTAACGTACTCAAACCTGATCCGCTGGATGGCAACTGGATCCTCGACATCGCGCCATCACTTTCGTATGCAATCATCGACCGAATGCTAGGCGGTGACCCCAAACCCAGCGACACTCTACGCCGGCCACTCACCGAAATCGAAAATCGCTTGATCGGCCGAATTGTCGATATCTTCCTGAATCAACTCAAAGAATCATGGGAAAACATCGTTGAGCTGGATCTCAAAGTCGAGAGTGTGGAAAGCAACCCGCAATTGGTTCAAATCGTTCCTCCAAACGAAGTTGTAATCCTCGTCGGCTTCGAACTGATGTTAGCCCAAAATCGCGGAATGCTGAATCTGTGCATTCCCTTCAACACAATCGAAAACTACAACTCGAAATTGTCACGCAACGGATGGGTAGGCTACGGGAAAGCCGCCCCGACCAAAGAAACCAAAGGAAAGATCACCAGCAGTGTGGACCGAGCTCCCGTTGATGTCGTGGTCACCTTGGCCCGCTCAAAGATCCGTACTGGTGATCTGCTGGATCTCTCAGTCGGCGACATCATTACGACAGAAAAAGAAGTCAAATCGCCGCTGGAACTCGCAGTCCAGAATGTTCCTAAATACAACGCAACAGCCGGTGCCTTCAAAGGAAAGAAAGCCGTTCAGATCCAATCCACCATCGAAAAGAACAATCCAAACGCAGAGTAATGCAGGCAATCCAAGCCAAGATTACGTTCTCAAGCCCGCGGGAAGGAAAAAAAACGAAAGAAAGTAAACGCAAAAAACTGTCTTTTTTTTTTGAAACTGCGTTCCAAAACGCGAAAAGCAGGGCTCAGTTGCTAGCATCCTGAGCTTCGTTCTCGCCCTATCGCGGGAGCCCAACTGCCTCGCGAGGGCAGCAAGAGCACAGTGTTAAGAGCCGGTGGCTACGACAAAACGGCAGCCAACCGGTGGGCAGCGAGGTCTCTCGACTGAGCCAACACCGCGGGAGCGAACCGTGGTGTGCGACAGCAGAAGCCCCACTCAATCTGAGATTACTCACTCAAGCGGAGGTTATTTACCGGCCAGCTTGCGAAGAGTCGCAAGCGGTTCAGAGAGGCAAATTGGCCGGAAGAAATTCCAGCCGTTTTGCTAATCGCCAAGTGCCTGGCGGTGGGGGAGCCACTGCGTTGCCGCTGACTCCTCCATTTCACGCCCTGCATCAGGAGCGGCCTCAGATTGCCTGAGACCAGCCCGAAACCAATAATCCACGGGGGAACAAGGATCGAGAGCCAAAGTGGCTTAGATCATTTCCTTGAGGCCCTTAAGAGGACGGATGGTGAGTTTCTTGCTTGCTGGCTTTGGTTTGAGCCAGATTTCAGTACCATCGGCAGGATTGCGGCCTTTTCGCTTTGGCTTGGCAGGAACGTCCTTGAGGACGATTTTGCAAAGACCAGGAATTGCGAACTGACCGGGACCACCCTTGGAGATCGCTTTCTCAATCTCACCAGCGAGGGCGTCGAAAACAGCTGCCACGTCTTTTTTGGACAGCTCGGTCTCTTCAGCGATGTTGGCGAGAATCTGAGTTTTGGTTGGCGCCTTCAATGCAGCTTTTGCCATGGGGAAGAACCTTAAGTGTTGAGTATTTGGGTCGATTAGGGCGTGATTAACGCATGCCCGTGATTCCTATGGGCAAAGTGTTATGTCCCTACCGCATTCCATGCAACCCGGCTTTGGCCAAAAAAACCAACGTTTTCAGGGGTTTTTTACTTGGGGTCTTGACTGACGCTTCCCCAAGGGGTCCGAATGCGGCCTGAGCAGAGCCCCAAAATCAACGTACCCGTGGTAGATTCGGGCATCAGATGACGGCATTTCCAATGCCGAGCTCCCAGCTCAATCAGTCCTTGGTAGGACGGTCTTTCGCGAGCACATTTGATCCGCAGACAAACAAGTTTTCAGCGTTCAGCAACGCTTGATTTCGCGTTAGATCTCGCTGCCCAACACGGCATCGATATTACTCTCTTGAAGTGAGTTGTCAGAGGAGTCGTGGTCGATCAAATCATCGCCGGCAGATTTGATAATGGTGAGTTCGTCAGCAACATTTTGCATGACTTCATCCACGACCTGTGAGTTTTCACTCGCGACTTCCTCGACGTTTTCCGCGAGATCGTTCACTTGGCCAAACCACAGATCACCACGCTCCGTGGCCAGAACAACGGCATCGGAACGCGTACTCTGATCGCTTGTTACGGGTACAAACAGATCAGCCTGGGTCACAGCAAGTGCCGCCACGGATTCTCCTTCTGCCTGCATATCGCCAACGATCAACGAACTTTGAGTAGCAGCTGGAGCCTCACCTTCAGCATTGCCAGCAGGAGGCGTTTCCCCCTCGGGCTCGCCTGCGGCTGGTGATACCGAGTTGAAATTCAGCGTGTCGTCATCGAGTCGGATCTGCAACAATCTGTAATCTCCGGCAACACCTCTTGTTTGGACGCGTCTTTCGTCATCAGTCGACGCCAGAGCCTCAACGTTCTCCTGCGTCACGGCCCCCTGCTCATCCGTTTCGGTACGGATTCCTTGCACAGTAACTGCACCAGTATTTTCATCGAGGGCAACGGCTGTAATTTCGACATCGATTCCCGGTGTCGGAATTGTCACCACGCTTGTTTTCCCGGGCTGGACAGCAACGAGAATCGATTTCTTGGCCGAAGACCCCAGATAGTCACGAATCGAAACGTATTTCGATTTCAATGGACCAATATTGGCGTCGATCGTGATATCCCCATCTTCTGGCAAACTCGTAACGGGAATTTGCTGCGGCTCATCAGCCCCGTGGAAGAACGGAACCGCAGGAACTTCGATAACGTAGTCCCCCGGCATCAAATCACTGAAGCCGCTATTACCCTCAGTCGAATCAAGCGTAATTTCAACTTCTTCGCCAAGCAGGTTGGTACCGCGAAGCACGATCCCGCCCACCTTCGGCACCCCCGCGTAGTTGTCAATCCCGATGGTGATTGTGCGAGTCTCAAAATCAGTGACTTCGACGGTAATCGTTCCAGTGCTGGACTCGGTTCCATCACTGACAGTGTAGGAAACGGTGTCCGTGCCCACGAATTCGGCACTTGGCGGAGTGTACAAAACGGCCTGAGTTGCCGAATCAACTGATGCGGTTCCCCCAGCCGCCGTCGAGCTGACGACTGTCACGGTCAGCGTTTCACCAGCGTCCACGTTGGCCGGCAGATCCGACAATTCCAACACTGAACTTTGCGCAGAGGCACGGTTCAAGTTGACGTTCATGTCACTGACTGGCGGAACATCATTCTCGGCCGTCACTGTGAATATCACCGTCCCTACGGAGATTCCACCACCCGTGTCTCGAATGGTGTAGGGAACATGTTCAACACCGTTGAAATCAGGTGCGGGTGTATAGGTCATCTGTGCTCCATCCGCACTGATCGCGGCTTGGCCACCTTGATCAGGCACACCAACCGAATCCAGAACGAACTCCTGATTATCAATATCACGAGAATCATTACTGAGCACAACAAAATCGGCTGTCCCAGCATCCTCAACGAGCTCATAAGCATCGTCCACTGCTGTGGGTGGATTATCCGATGGAGCGACTGTCACGGTGACCGTCGCCACATCCTCAAGACCTCCATCACTGACGACATAAGTGAAGGTTTCAACCCCCACAAAGTCGGTTGCGGGTGTGTAAGAGACGGATGAGCCATCACCTGCAATCACAGCAACACCACCATTATCTGGTGTGCTGACCGAGCTGATGACCAAGGTTTCGTCAACGTCCGGTGAGGTGTCGTCGTTTTGCAAGACATCCAACTGGTTATCAGACGAGTTCTGATCAACACTGACGGCATCAGCCACTGCCGTGGGTGCGTCATTCACGTTCGTCACATCAACGCTGACGCTAGCGTCCAGCTGCACTCCTGCGTTATCTGTCACTCGATAAGTGAAAGTCACCGGTCCGGCAAAATCATCGCTGGGACGGAACGTGAGAACTCCACCATCCACTGTTACGGTGCCGCCTTGGTTGGGCTGACTAGCCGAGACCAAAGTCAACGACTCCCCTCCCACGTTAACCACATCGTTGCTGAGGACGTCCAGCACCGTGTCGCCTGAATCCTCGAGGACCGAATAAGTATCGTCGTTCAGCGTGAACGACTGACCAATGGCGAGGCTTGTGCTGCCATAAGAGACAGCCGAGGCTGGCACAGTGTTATCTAAACCAAAAAGCAGGAACTCACTCGAAAAGCTATCTGCCGGGTTGCTGATAATGTTGACATTTCCAGGTGCAAGTGCCTCCATTCGAAGAGTGGCAATCAGACTTTCGGCAAGGTTGGTTGCAACGGTCGCACCCGACACAGCCCCCAACTCGTCAACCAATCCGGTCTGCACAGTACCGCTCCGTGTGACAGGGAAAGCGGGATGAAACTCGATTGCAGTCCCCGGTTTGGGGCGGATAAGTGATTCATCAAAAGTGATATCTGCAAATGCGCCATAGATACCATCGCGATCAATGAAATTTCGATTATCTTCGGCCACCATTTTCAACAGGAATTCTTGCCCGGCTGCGATTCCTGTGATCGGGTTGCCAGATAAATCCGTCAGGTCAATCCGGATGGCAGCTACAGGTATCTCGGCTACCGTAACGGTGAAGGAATCAGAACGGACATTCCCTGCCAAGTCGGTAAGCTCGATCGAGAAGGTCTGTGATCCAACCTGATCACTCGTTGGTGTCCAATCAACAATCCCCGAAGTGGTATTGAGTGTTGCACCGGCCGGGCCGCTAATGAGGGTATAGACAAGTCCACTTCCCTCTTCGTCATTGATCAAATCCGTGGTGTACGCAGTGCCGACATTTGCGTCTGCGTTAGCAGTATCAGACACGATCGCTGGTTCAGTTGTGTCGTAAATCACTGTGAGTGTCGGAGAGACAGTGCTGGTCTGCCCCCCTGAGGTTTGCCTCGCAACGAGCTGATAGGTGCCATCCCCCAGAGCAGCAATATTACTGGTCGTGACCAACACACTCGTGCCAGAGGCAACCGCGGTACCAACAACAGCGCTGCTCGACAAATCCACCAACTCCACCGTAGCACCACCCTCAACACCATCGACCTGAAAGGTCATCGATCCGCTGCGAGTGACATTATCACTGTCGCTCACACCACTATCACTGGCCGCAGCCAAGTCAATCGAGGTCGGCGCAAGTATGCCTTCGCTTTCAAACGTGAACGCGACCGTCTGCGTGTCGCTGTCACTGCCAGAATTACCGACCACTCCTGGTCCAGGTCGAACTCCCACCCGGACATCAATTACCCCCACGAAGTCAGTCGCTGGAATCACTGTCAGCAAGCCAGTTGTTGCGTCAATCGAAACGGACCCGTTGGCCGCTGAAGACAACGACTGTGCAAAAAACGTCCTAAGATCGCTTTCAATATCTACGCTACTGAGCTGGAGTTCAGCGTTCGTATTGACTGGTGTCGGGGCAGGAGTCGCAATATCGTTGAGCCAGGGCTGCGTGTTGGATGAGTCGATACCCACGGTGACCTGCGTCGTTTCCGAGACGCTATTGCCGGATTGATCTGTCACTGTATAGGTGACACTGACCTGCCCCGTTCCAGTCCCCGTTGGCTTGAGCATGACGACGGAGTTTTCTGTATCGTTAAAGACGCTGACGGTAGTCATTTCAACGTCAATGTCAGGCCGATCGCCCGCGCCCGTGCTTGTTTCACTGATCGCTTCGCGAACAGCATCTCCCTCAACGACTTGCCCGAACACGCTATGATTTCCGTCCAAATAGCGGGTCGAAACTTCCGTGATGAAAAACTGTGAATTGTTGGTATCGTCGCTGGATTTGGCAAACGAAACCATATTCGGACCGACATGCAACAGTTCCGGATGAAAGTCATCGTCAAACGTTCCCAGATTGGAACCGCTTGTTCCGGTACCAGTGGGATCACCACCCTGAATCATGAAGTTGTCGATGACACGATGGAAGATAATGCCGTCATAGAAATTAGCTTCCGCCAACTCGGCCACACGACCTGATGCACGCGGTGCTCGTTGCTCGAACAATTCCAGCACCATGTCTCCGTAACCTTCCATATCAATCCGGATGGAACGATTACCGGTCAGGACTTGAGCCTCAAGCAAGCTGGGATCCGAAACTGATACAGTGACCGTCAGTGGCCCACCCAAAGGTGAATAGGCATCCACACCGACATGCATTGGCGCGCCGATGTCGACAGTTCGATCGCCGATCGGTGCGAAAGACGGATTCTCACTCTGCGGAATTGCAACGCCACTACTGAGGCTCAACTCAGCCAGAGTCATGACCTCCGTTACCCGAGAGCCATCCCCAAAAACCCAGGTGGGGAAACTGGCAATGGAATTATCCACGCCGATGGAGTTCAGTGTACGGTCAGGATTCGTGACCTCAATGAACGGCAAAAAATCTCCACCGTCCTCAAACAACTCCTTTTGCTGGGTGCATGCAGAACACCAAGCTGCGCCGAAAAACTGGGCACCGGAAGCAGCAAGGTTTTTTGCAAACTGAACCAGATCATCAGCTGCTTCGCCCTCGCCAACGCCGTCCGCCTGCAGTCCGGAAACGACAACTTCTGTTGCGCCACTGCCAAGATCCAACTCAGCACCGGGCTCGGTGAATAACAACTCCATGTCGCCGGCCAGCAACTGACGCTTTTCAAGCGGTTCCAACTGCAAGCGATTGCGACTGGGATCCGGCTGACGTGTGTCACGCCCCGATATACTGCCCCAAAGTTGCTTCAAAAATCGCTGGCGACGGGTCTGCGGCAGAGATGAATTAGTCGAAAAGTGCATGATCGGTCTCAAAGAAAGCCAGAAAGAGACAGGAAAATGAATCGCAAAATGTGGACATTTAGTGCCCAGGTCAGCTTGCAGTGCGCTGTCATCGGTAAACCGTCGGCAACGCACAGGCGTCAGGACAAACAAATCCCGCATGACCCCTACGCTTTAACACACCGGAAAAGGTGAAGATTCTCACGCCATCGCTTAAAAAGTGGGTTTTTGGACGAGGATGCGGTCAAACCAGTCAAAAATTCAGACGCTGCAACAAACCCGTGTGTTCCCCATTATAACTGCGACCGCTGAATTTCCTCTCGAATCTAGGATTTGTTCTCCAACTAAGCACCCATCGGTTGGTGGCTTAAAAACGCCACCCTAGCGAGTCAGAAATCAACGTAATATCGCCTCCATTGGCATTCGTCACACGAATTCCAAGCTCACACCAAGCGGCACAGGGGAAGCGAAAGCCAAAGGCAACGCGGTCTAAGGCTGAAAAATGCGATATTCTGGAAATCCAAGAGACACTGAACAGAAAAAGCGGCGTCAGAACCTCGGAAATCAAGCAAAGGAAACAAAGATCCCTCAGTCGCTCACGCGGTGCCCCCACATTCCTGGGTGTTTCTTGATCACCAGGTCTCCCAACACGCAAGCCTGACAAGCGAGTCGTAAGCCCGCAGAAGGTCTGTGCGGGGGAAACCCCAGACGCCACTTTTCGACTCTGGTGACAGGAGTCAACTCACCGTCAACTTCCACGGCACAAGTGCCACAAGTCCCCAACCCTCGACAATGCGTGAGACCAGCGGCACCCTGATATAAAACGCCTTTCATGGAAGGCTTTTGCCGCATCAAAACCCAACGTAAATTATCAGCTCGATCACACTCGAGCGTTTTCCCGGCGAACTGAATCGAAGGCATGTGAGGCCCTGCTTGTAAACCGAAATGGTATTTTTCTTAATCGGGAACCATCAACAAATCGGTCCCTTCGTCGTCCACTTCGTCGATAACCTGGTCGATAGCTGCTGTTGCCGCGCGAAAGTTTCAATGGAAGGACAATTCAAACGCCTCTGAGCTACCTGGACCATGCTCAGCAGCTTCCACGAGACCGTAACCAACACACATTCACTCTTGATCCTGCTTTGACTCAGCAATTCGCAATGCTTCGACAAGCTTTTGAATCTGCTCAACCGTGAGTTGTTCGGCCCGCGCGTTGGCGTCATGCCCAAGTGCTGTCAGTATCTGATCAACTTCCGTCTTATCGAGTCGTCCTTTCATGCTGCTGATCACAACGCTACGAAGGAATTTGCGACGATGGAAGAAGAGCGCTCTCACGGTTTGGTGAAAATAACTCAAATCGGAGAATGCGGCCCGTCGCTCTGGGGCGAAGTCAAGCCGCAGAATCGCTGAGTGTACTTTGGGCCGAGGCCAGAACACGGTCGGCGGCAAAACACGCACGATCTCACAATCACAGATTGATTGAATCCAGATACTTAATGCGCCGTAATCTTTATTACCCGGCGAGGCAACAATTCGATCTCCCAATTCTTTTTGGATGGTGACGACCATCGCATCAGGTGGCGGATTCTCATGAAGCAGATTGCTGATGATCGGTGTCGCAACATTGTAGGGCAGGTTGGCAACCAGCAAAAAACGGGCGTCATCACCAATTTGCTCCATGGCGGTGTGAATCTGTCCCATCAAATCATCTCGGAGCGAGTTTTTGTTTCGTAAAGCATCACCATGAATCAGGCGTACGTTGGCTCTACCCTCCAGCTCCTCGCTTGCCAACTGATGCAAGTTTGCGTCGATCTCAACGCTTAGCACAGCCCCCGCGCGATCCGACAGACGACTGGTGAGCGAACCAACTCCCGTCCCAATCTCAAGTACCACGTCCGTTTTGCGGAGGTTGGCTGAATCAGCAATCAAGTCGATCAGGTTCAAATCGATCAGGAAATTCTGCCCAAATCTCGATACGGGCCGGAGACCGGCTGCGGCAAGGCGTCTGGATAGATACGTGGCGGTTTGGCGCGGTTGGTTCAAGCGAAATGCCGTTGAGAAAAATGGTGATTGAGGGATCTTGTTGTTCAGGATTCGCTGGCGAAACTCAGCGAACGTTCGACGTACTTGGCGAGCACATCCGTTTCCAGATTCACTGCATCGCCTACTTTTCTTGCCCCTAAGGTAGTGGCTTCCAGCGTGTGTGGAATCAACGCAACTGAGAAAGAATCGTTATCGGCATCGACCACGGTTAAGCTGATCCCATCGATCGCAATACTCCCCTTGGCGGCTACCTGCGAAGCAAGACGTTCTGGCATCTGAAATCGCAGGTGGGCCCACGGTGGATCTTCTCGCCGCTCCAGCAGTTTGCCGATGGCATCAATATGACCTGTAACGTAGTGCCCGCCCAGTCGATCACCGACAGCCAACGATCGCTCCAGATTAACACCTGAATGAGTGACCAACCCACCCAAGTTCGTCCGCGACAGCGTTTCCTCGCCGGCTTCGAAATCGAGTCTGGTTCCATCGATCGAAATCACAGTCAAACAGCATCCATTGATGGAAACACTATCCCCAATGGCCGCGTCCTCAGCCAGCTTGCCAGCCTCAATTGTGAAGCGTCGACCGGGCGGTTGTTCGGCAACCTCCGCAATTTCACCGACCGCTTCGACCAATCCTGTAAACATTCGCTACCACCTAGGGGTAAAAGATCTAGCAAAACATGCCACTTAGTGGATCAAATTGCAACACAAGCGGCTTCAAAAGCAGATGGAGCCACCGCAAAACGGTTGGCGGGTAGTCATTGAAACGTGCATTGAACAGAATGCCAGCCCACAACACAACGTAACCAATAGTCAATTCGTTATCTCGAAGAGGTTCTCATGACGCTGATCGAAGCCATTCACGCCCGTCAAATCCTTGATAGCCGCGGCAATCCTACCGTGGAAGCGGAAGTTCTACTCAGCGACGGCAGCCACGGTCGAGCAGCTGTCCCGAGTGGGGCCAGCACAGGCGTCCACGAAGCCTGGGAACTCCGCGACGGAGATAAATCTATCTACATGGGAAAGGGCGTTCAAACTGCGGTTAGCAACGTCAACGACAAGATTGCCGATGCTTTGCAAGGAATGGATGCCACTGATCAAGCTGGTATCGACGCAGCCATGATCGAGCTTGACGGCACCCCCAACAAAAAAGAACTGGGGGCCAACGCCATTCTGAGCGTTTCGCTTGCCACAGCACACGCAGCAGCACATTGCACCGGTCAACCTCTCTACCGTTATCTCGGTGGTGCAGGTGCTCGACTGTTGCCCGCCCCAATGATGAACATCATCAATGGTGGTGAGCACGCTGATAATTCCGTCGACATTCAGGAATTCATGGTGATGCCACTCGGCTTCGAGCGTTTCAGTGACGCATTGCGAGCCGGCACCGAGGTGTTCCACAACCTCAAGAGTGTTCTGTCCAGCAAAGGCTACAACACTTCGGTGGGTGACGAAGGCGGGTTTGCACCTGACCTGAAAAGCAATCAAGAAGCCCTTGACGTGATCCTGCAAGCGATCGATCAGGCCGGTTACAAGGCAGGCGAGCAAATCTGGATCGCTCTGGACGCAGCGTCAACCGAGTTTTATGACGCCGAATCCGACAAGTACTCGATCGACGGAAAGCAGCTTTCCGGTGACGAAATGGTTGATTTCATGGCAGACTGGTGCTCAAAGTATCCCATCTGCAGCATCGAAGATGGCTGTGCTGAAGATGACTGGGCAACTTGGAAAAAGCTGACCGAAAAACTCGGCGACAAGGTTCAATTGGTAGGTGATGACCTCTTTGTTACCAACGTCGAAAGATTGCAGCGTGGGATTGATGAAGGCATTGCCAACAGCATCCTGATCAAAGTGAACCAGATCGGTACGCTAACCGAAACGATCGACTCGATTCAATTGGCGGCTCGCCACAACTACACCTCAGTGTCCAGTCACCGAAGCGGTGAAACGGAAGATTCAACGATTGCAGACCTCGCCGTCGCAATGTCGACCGGTCAGATAAAAACCGGCTCCGCAAGCCGCAGTGACCGCATGGCAAAGTACAATCAGTTGCTGAGAATCGAAGAAATGCTCGGTGACACCGCACTTTACGGTGGACCACTTTTCCCACAAAAGTGATTCATCAGGCCGCAAGGTTAAGAGTTGACGTTACCAGCACCAAAAGTCCAGACTCGCGACTTGAAAGCTGAACGGGAATGTATCAACTGCTTGCTGAAGAACCGCTCATCGTCTCGCTGATGCTGGGGACGATGGGCTTCGGATTACTTTATGGCTGGCTACGTAGTGGCAATAAGCCTGCTGCGATCGCCGGTCTCGTCTTTGTCGCATTGATTCCACTCGCTTGGTTCATCGCTGATCAGGTGGAAACCGACAGTGAGCACATCGAGCGACTGATCTACACACTTGCCGACGCGGTTGAACGCAATGACCATGACCGTGCGGTCGCAGTCATTGCGGATCCCGAACTCGAGGCACGCGCCCGACTCGAGTTACAGAACTGGGTGTTCGGGTTAGCCAAGGTTACACAGATTAACAAGATCCGTGTGATCCAAGACACCTATCCACCACAAGCTGACATCGAGATGATGGTGAAGGTCCGAGTCACGGGAAAAGCAGATAGTGCGATCCAAAATGCTCAAATCCCTCGAAAGCTATTGCTGACCATGGAAAAAGACGGAGATGATTGGCTGATCACCGAATACCAACACCTGCCAATCATTGGTGGTCCCGACAACTTCAGCGCTTACGGTGGTGGAGGTCAACCACCGCAGGGAAATTGAGAACTCAAGCAGCAGCGGTGATTTTAAGATCGAAACCCATCGCTGATCTTTCCACCCCGTGGTTCACAACGTGGTTCACAACGTGGTTCACAACGTGGTTCACAACGTGGTTCACAACGTGGTTCACAACGTGGTTTACCCCGTGGTTCACAACGTGGTTTACGACGGAACGGTGTCGAAACCAACCAAAGCTCGACACACAATTCAATCGCTCATTTTAGAATTGCGGCATGTTCATCACACTTGACGGAATTGACGGTGTTGGAAAGTCGACTCAAATCGAGCGACTTATCAACTATCTCGAACAGCAGGGCCATGAAACTCTTTTGGTTCGTGATCCCGGCACCACTGAAATTGGCGCGAGACTGCGGCAGATTTTGCTTCAGAGCGATCTGGAACTTCATCGACGTACCGAAGCGATGTTGTTCATGGCCAGTCGCTGTGAAATGGTGGAAACAATCCTTCGTCCAGCAATCGCAGAAGGTAAAACCGTTGTTTCTGACCGGTTCCTGCTGGCCAATGTGGTTTACCAGAGCGTCGGAGACAAAGTCTCGCCTGACTTGCTATGGCAGATGGGACGCCTTGCCAATGGCGGACTCGCTCCCGATTTGACAATTCTGCTCGACATGCCTGCCCAACGCTCGATGGAACGAATCGGCAACGAGACAGATCGCATGGAGAGTCGAGGGGTCGACTACATGGAGTCCGTCCGCCAAGGATTTTTGCAACAGCTACCACACAGCAGCCAATCAACTGCAATCATCAATGCAGACCAGTCGCCTGATGACGTTAGTCGTGAGATGCTGGCAAGCGTCGCCCAAGTCCTGTCGTAGTGGTGACGAAAACACGAATGCTTGACGCCATGATCATGAGCACCTAACTCAAGATCTCCTTAACGACCTTGCCCTCAACGTCAGTCAATCGGAACTGGCGTCCTTGATAACGGAATGTCAATCTTTCGTGATTCATCCCCATCAAATGCAGCAAAGTGGCATTGAAGTCGTGCACATGCACTGGATTCTCGGCAATGGTGTACCCCAAGTCATCGGTTTCGCCAAAACTCATCCCGCCTTTGGTTCCACCTCCTGCTACCCACACCGTAAAAGCATCTTTGTGATGATCGCGGCCCGCCTTGTCAGCTTTCTTGGTTCCCTGTGCAAAAGGCGTCCTGCCAAACTCAGACGACCACACCACCAACGTTGAATCCAACAAACCTCTTTGGCGTAAATCACGAATCAACGCCGCAACCGGTTGGTCAACTTGCTTAGCTTTGTTGGCAACATTTGAAAAAACGGAATTGTGCGAATCCCAGCCCTGATCAAACAACTGCACAAATCGCACACCGCGTTCGACCAACCGTCGCGCCAACAGGCAATTATTGGCAAAGCTATTTTTACCGGGCTGTGTTCCGTAGGACTCATGCACTGCTTTGGACTCTGAAGAAATGTCCATCAACTCCGGCACAGAAGTCTGCATTCGATACGCCAGTTCATACTGGCTGATACGGGTTGCAATCTCCGGGTCCCCCACATCTGCCAACTGGGCCTGATTCATTGCGTTGACGGTGTCAATGATTCGTTTGCGTGAACTTGGCTCAACGCCTTTGGGATTCGACAGGAACAGCACCGGATCGCCTTGAGAGCGAAATTCTACACCTTGATAAACACTCGGCAAGAATCCGCTACCCCATGCAGGACTACCTGCTCCCAAAACGTTCCCCGTGATCAGAACAACGAACCCTGGCAAATTTTCGTTCTCAGACCCAAGACCATAGTTCACCCACGAACCAACGCTGGGCCGACCAAACTGACCAAAGCCACTCAACATGAACATCTGGGCCGGGCCATGGTTGAACTCATTGGTGTGCAGCGACTTGATGAGCGTCAATTCATCAGCAACCCCCTGAAGATTCGGCAACAGATTCGAAATGGGCAATCCCGAATCACCTGAACGTGTGAATCTGTGCTTGGGGTTGTCAGGTGTTCCCAGTAGCGTGGGAAGATTCCGCACGAAAGCGAATTTACTGGACTCGAACAACTCCTTGGGGCAGTCTTCGCCAGATCGTTTCTGCAACTCCGGCTTTAAATCAAACAGATCAAGGTGACTGGGAGCCCCAACCATATGCAGATAGATGACATTTTTTATTTTGGCAGGAAAATGTGGCTGGTGGCCAGTCGCAACCCGCCCGGCTAATCCTGTCTGCTGCTCGTTGTTGGCCGCCGCTGAGTCCGCACTGGCTTGTCGCAGCAACTGAGTGAGCGCTACTCCACCCAGCCCAAACCCCGCTCGCTGAAACAGAGTTCGTCTTCCCAATGAGGTTGGCAATACGTTCATGACTCTAATGGAGCTCACTGATTCATGGTTTCATCGAGATTCAAAATCGCATTAGCAACCGCAAACCAGGCTGCCAATTCTTGCATATCAGTTGCACGCAATTCCAAGGAGGGAACTGATATCTTCGTCCTTGCTTTGACAAGCTGTGGCTGGTTCTTCAGGTCATCTCGTTCGCTGGTCAGCAAACCAACAAGAATGCCAACCTCATGCTCCTTTGCATCTCGCGAAACCGCCAACTTGATTGCATACCGTACACGCTCCCGATCATCGGTCGAAGGCGATTCACTGATGACCCTATCGGCCAAAGCCAAAGCCATCTCCACATAGGCTGGATCATTCAAAAGCGTGAGTGCCTGCAACGGAGTGTTACTTCGTCCGCGACTGACAGTACAAATGCCACGATCCGGCGCGTCAAAGTTGATAAAACTGGGATAAGGCGCGGCGCGTTTCCAAACCACATAAGCCCCGCGCCGAAAGCGGTTCTCATCTTTCGCAGCAACCCACTTCGGCTGATTACGCCCGACACTTCGCCAGATCTTGTCTGGCTGATACGGCATGATCGGAGGCCCGTACATTTTTCCAGACAACAAACCGCTGATCGCCAGTGCGTTGTCGCGAATCATTTCTGCAGGCAATCGAAATCGCGGGCCACGGGCTATATATCGATTAACAGGATCATTTGCCACCATCACCTTGGTCAGTTCTGCCGACCGCTGGAAAGCGTCAGATGTCACCATCAATTTATGGATATGTTTCATCGACCATCCCGAGTCAATCAACTCACTGGCCAACCAGTCCAGCAACTCGGGATGACTGGGTGAGTCAGATTGCGTGCCAAAATCCTCCAGCGTCGAAACGAGTCCCACACCAAAGAGCTCCGCCCACCATCGATTTACCGTCACACGAGCCAACAAAGGATTTTCGGCCGACGTCAGCCAACGAGCCAACTCCATACGATCGCCGGTGGCAGCGACCGTACTGTCTCGGGGTAAAGCACCGGGCGTCATTGCCTCCACGACATCTCCGCGAGATTCATAGTCGCCACGGAGCATGACAAAAGTCTCTCGAGGTTTTTCCATTTCCTGCATGACTAATGTCGTCTCTGGCACCAGTTTCTTGAGTTCCTTCTCAACTCGGGCAATCGACTGATCCATCTCCAGCAGGCGTTTATCAACTTTCTCGAATTCGGTCCGCAGCTTGTTTCGTTGCTGCTTCGACAGCTTCTTCCCTGCGAACATGCTTCGCAAGTCGTCAGGCAGAAACAACAGATCCGCTGATTGTGTACTGGCCGAGACCCGTGGCTTGCCAGCGACACGTCCAGAACCAAAATATTGCCCGAGGCTTACTTTCAAACTTTGGGATTCGGGATCAAGCAACAACGGTTCGGCAAGCAGGAATGTCGCCCAATGCGGTTTCCCAAACTGGCCCCCAATCGCCCATCCCGTTTTACGATCACCATCGATCGCTCTGGCAACATCCCAGTTGGGCTGAGAATAATCTGCCACCGCTGTTGAGAGTGCCACTTTGTTTTTTTCTTTCCCGCTCATGACCTCGCAAGTCACTTCACTGAGAATGACGTTGGGTCTTCCTGCTTCACCGCGTCCCGGCCCGGAACCTGGGATCGAATCATCGGTCAATAGCTCAACGCGAATTGCCGTGATTGGCTTGGCAGGTGGCTGCAGAACAAAGGTATGGTCAACCGTGGGTGGAACTTCTCCGCTCAACAACACGGCACCATCCGGCTGCAGGCTGACATCCTCATTTCCAGAAGTCTGAAAATCCACCAAAGTCACAGGCTCCCAAAGCGGCGATTCCTGATCCCTTAAACGCGTTATCCAATCTTCAAACCGGGAATCCAATTCAGTTGCAACTTGCATGCGTTCCACACGCAAGCTTCGCAGCTTTGCATTCTGATCGGCGAGCTTCTGTTTCCGATTCTGTTCTAACGGCAAATCCATTTTGGGACCGTAGAAATCCCAGGTCACACCAGCCGTCTGTTTAACTTCCAATGGAGTGTTATTGAAGTATGCAAAGAATCGATAGTAATCCTTCTGTGTAAAAGGATCGTACTTGTGATCATGGCACTGGGCACACTCAAGCGTTGTCCCAAGGAACACCGTTGCAGTCGTGTTGACACGATCCACCACCTGATTGACACGATTCGCCTCTGGATGCACGCCAGCCTCAACGTTGCAGGTTGTCATCCGATGGAACCCCGTGGCGATCCGTTGATCAGAAGTGGCGTTGTGACGCAAATCACCAGCCAATTGATCCGTCACAAATTCATCGAATGGCATGCCCTGATTGAAAGCGCGAATGACCCAATCACGATACGCCCAATTATCACGGATCTGATCGGCTTGAAACCCATTACTGTCGGCGTACCTTGCGAGGTCCAACCAGGGAACCGCCCACCTCTCACCATAGCGGGGACTCGCCAACAGGCGATCAACCAGCGATGAGTATGCTTGCCCCGACGCAGACTTGCTGCTGGCAACAAAGTGTTCGATATCGTCGGGTGTGGGTGGCAATCCAATCAATGCCAAAGAGGCACGCCGAGCAACCGAGGCAGGCTGCATTCTAGGATTTGCAACCAACCCGTGCGTCACAATTCCTTGATCAATGAAATGATCAATCACTGTCTCGGTCGTTAAATGAGCCGGAACATCAGGACGTTTGATTGCTTCATATGCCCAATGCTTACCTTTTGATTTGGTCTCAGGCCATGCTGCTCCTTCATCGATCCACCGGCGCAACAGATCGACCTCCTGCTGCGAGAGAGGTTCACCATCAAGCGGCATCAATTCTCCAGCATCCGCATCGATAAGTCGACTGATCAGTAGACTCTTGCCTGCATGCCCCGGAACAACGATCGGCAACTCAGAATCAGCTTCACCAATCGCGTCAATGCGTCGATTCAAACGCAGCCCACCCTCATCATGCTTTTCACCATGACACCGTTCGCAATGTCGCCGCAGCAGTGGCTGAATCTGCTCAGAAAAATCGACACTTCGTCTTTCCAACTCAGCATCGACTTGAGCCAACGTGGTAGCACACCACAAAGGCCCGAAAAAAAACATCGCTGAAAAGAAGATGCCGCGAATCAGGTGCGAAGTGGTTGGATAGGGCATCGAATACGCAGGACCGAGTGGCGTGAGGCAATCTTCAATCGACCCTCTTAATGATAGCCATTCTCTGACCGTTGTCTTGCACACAAACCGCATTTTTTTGCATGAACACCGCAACCAGATGCGAGTCAGCGGCTTCCCCGCCTCCGACATCAACCGCTCCGCCTCGCTGTTTAATTTTAGTGCTTACGCGTCTTGAATCAGGGAATCCAAGACCCGAACGCCGGCCCAGCTGTCTTTGTTTTCTTCAATGAACTGCAGATGTCGCTCTGCTGTTTGATAGACATCATGAGCCGCACGATCAGCAAAAATGCAGTGCAATGAAACATCAAAGTCCTGATTGACTTCGCGATCAAGTTCACGATCCCGCGTCCCAATCGAAAAACCAACCAGTCCTTCGTGGTTATTCAAGTACTTGTTGCAAGCGTCCAGCAACGTCTGAACAGCCTCGTCGCTTCGGTCTTTGAGGGTGAAGTAGACGTGATGAGCAAGTTGCGGCATTCGATTCAGTCCTACATGAGAAAACAAGTCACAGTAATAACACGACGTATAGCTTCCCCAAACATAGCTGACGTGACAACAGCCCCCGGTTTCAGTCACCCAGTGCCGTCTGGCAGGGGTCGTTGCACCGTGCAGACAGCGGGGTGATAAAAAACGAGCACACCGCAGCGAGCACACCGCAGCGATCAATCCTCTGTTTTTCCCCCGTTTTCCCTTGGTACGAAGCTAAAATTTTTGCTTTGCGAAAAGAACTCAATGGGATTCTCGTAAACCACTTTGCGTGTCAATGACTCGTCATTCCCACGTCGCCGCATTTCAAAGATCAAATCAGGAACCGCGGTCGGTTTGCTCGGCCCCCAGTCGCCAGCAGAATTTGCCAGCAGGCGTTCGCCACCGTACTTTTCGATCATGTCTGCTGCACGATCCGGGGTACATTTCGTCACTGGGTACAGGGTCATCCCTGCCCAGAAGCCGCGATCAAGCACTTCTGCAATTGTGTGCTCCTCGACATGATCGACAAGCACCCTCGAGGGGTTAATTCTGGAATCATCACAGAGCATGTCCAAGATCATCTTTGTGCCCTGATATTTATCAGCAAGATGCGGTGTGTGAATGAGAATCTGCTGGTCGTACTTGATGGCCAGTTCAAGATGCTCCAGAAATACCGTTGCCTCATTCTTAGTATTCTTATTCAGTCCGATTTCACCGATCCCAAGGACATTAGGACACTCGATGAACTCCGGGATCATTGCGATCACATCGCGGGATAACGAGACATTTTCAGCCTCCTTCGCGTTGATACACAACCAAGTAAAATGCTGAATTCCAAATTGCGCAGCACGCTGGGGCTCAACATCCGTCAACTGATGAAAATAGTCTCTGAAACCATCCACACTTCGACGGTCAAAACCAGCCCAAAAGGCAGGCTCACTCATCGCCACGCATCCCATTCTGGCGAGGGTCGCGTAATCGTCAGTCGTCCTCGAGACCATGTGGATGTGAGGGTCGATATAGTCCATGAAAGTCCAGTTTTCGATTGAATTGAAAGAACGGGCACTCGTGTCGTGCGTTTCGCAAAGTGATCCACGGATCTCGCCGTGAAAGGCAGGTAAACAATCACATTTTCAACACACAGTCGGGCAACATAATTCCGACCAAGACGGTGCTGACCGAATTCACGACTGAAGGCTAAAGGTCCATCTGCTGTCGCCAATCCGATTCGTACTGTCGCGAGAACAGTTTCTGCAACCGTTCCGCTCGGTCAGACCCCTCGCTCAACAAGATTTCGATCGCGGTATCAAGCTGCTGACGCTGCACCTGAGCCTCGGGTGGTAGTGGCTCGCCCGCGTCGTCAGAGCGTTCAATTCGGTCCAGAGTTGCGGCTACCTCAAGTAGCTTGGCACGAACCTCCAGAAACGATTCCGTGAGAATTTGGCTTGCTGCTCGCATGGCGGTTGCTGGTCGTTAACAGGGGATGACAGTCACAACCGCCAGTATAGAGAGATCACAGCACCTTCCCAGCATCCCTCGCCGTAAAACCGCCCGTGGCCTAGAGAAAGCAGCACTGCCGAAACCACCCGACAGGGGGGAAGGCTTGATGTTTCCCCCATGTTTATGCTCCTGTTGAGCGGATAATACTGAATTTGCAGACAAGCCATTGAGATTGGGACAAAGAGCGAATCCGAAACACGAAGTTCGCCCACCCAACCCACTTTGCAAAGCTAGTTTTACCTACAGTGAGGGGTGCCAGAATGTGTCAGCTCGGCACCACCAATTATCCACACGCCATACACGTTTTTCTAATAACAGCAGCATGCAGGGGCAGGAACTGTCATACGCCGTTCTCGGTCGCACGCGGAATGAAGCCGCTGTGGATGTGCTATTGTCCTGCCTGGACAGTGATCTGCGTGAACATCGGGACATGGCTTTGAGCACGCTCATGCAGCGTCGCGAAGACAGGGTTCCCGCCAAACTTTTAGCTAGGTGGCAGCAGCTCAAGACGTCTGACCATCTTCTCCTCAAAACTCGCAAGACGTGGTTTGAGGGTGCTGTATCCCAAGCTTTGAAACACCGCGGGTCAGATACGTTGACAGCGATTGCCGCTGCGGAGTCGCTGGAACTGACAAAATTCATTCCGATGCTGGTTGACCTCGGCGAGACAGGTGAAACCGAGGAGATCCGACAGCGTGCCACCAGCGCCACGCTCAAACTGGCACATATTCTGGGCGGGCGAGCGCGATGCGACCGTGACGCACCGACGTTCCGCAACCCGGCTCTGGAAAGACTTCACGAGTCACTGGGTAACATCAACAAGCATGGCAATCTGGCGCTCGCGGATGCTTTTCTAATCCTATCGCTTTGGGGCGATAGCGAACTTCGAAAAGTGATGAGCGAACCAACGCCAATTCGCAAACTGATTCTCGAACGTTTTCTGGAATCAACCCACATCGGTGTTCTGGATCTATTAGCTGGGTCAATCAAACGCCGGCAGATGGATGACCATGCCACAGCACTGATACAAAAACGTAACGATCATGCTTTTCGCAGCGTGTTCCTCAACTCGATCACTCCGGATCCGTCTTCGGTGGTTTTGAAAAACCTTGCTAACATCGGCATGCCAGCCAGTTGCCGCGGCGACGAAAAATTGCTTGGCAAGATCAACGAGAACCAGATTCCAGCGTTACTGCATTTGTACGCGACATGCGGCACCAATCCAGTAAAGACACTGCACTTGATCGCATCAGTGGCCGAGAAAAAGAATCCTGCCTACGACTCGGTGGTTTGCTTTGCCTTATCACAATGCTCTGTTCCGGACGGTGAAATCATTGTTCGCGCAGCTCTACACATTGCCAACGACGAAACAGAAGTCATCAACAACGAGAACGCCCGTCTTCTCCAGCGTCTGGTCGCTTTGATCGATCATAAAGATGAAAACATTGTCCGCGGCATCCGACGCGTGATCCAACCACTACACGCTGAATCAATGCTGCATCGCTTCCAAGACCTCCGTCCACGCAGTCGCCGGATCCTCGGGCGAGTTGTGATGATGGTTGACCCTGATGCATTGCAACGAGTTTCGGATGCCATCCGTCATCCTGTTCTCAAAAATCGCATCGCCGCAATCGCCATGGCAGATGCGTTGGCAGTAGTAGACCTGCTATCAGACTCGTTCGAGCACATCGTGCATGAAGACCACCTGGAAGCTCGCATCAGCGCTGCTGAAGTAATGGCTAATGCACACGGCGATGCGACGTTTGGCGTGTTAAAAAAACTGGCGGATCTACCGGGGTGCCCCGTTCGTGATATTGCGTTGGATGCCATCCAACGCCGTTCAGAGGAAATACTGAAGTCCTAGTTCAAGAGCTATCCGACATGCTATTTTCCATTCAACGACTCATTGCCGAAACTCGCGTTTCGGACCTCAGCCTTGCCTACCAAGAAAAGGCCGAAACCCAGAACATTATGGGCCTCTGGTTTCTACTGATCCCGCTTCTGGTTGTGGGAATTGCGATGATCATTTACAAGATCGTTGATCACACTCCCATGGCAGTCAACACACCGAACTTACTCATGCACGAATTGTGTCGTGCTCATGGACTCAGCGGCAGTGGTCGTAGAATGCTTGAACGAATCGCTGACGAAGCTCAACTTGAGCAACCGGCCATCATGTTCCTTGGGCCACAACACTTTGAGGCCGCTGTCAAGAAAGCAGGCCATACCATGAATTATGACCAACGACACCAAACACTGCTGGGCATGCTACGCAGAACCCTATTCGTCAAGCGGAGCAACAGCATTTCCTAAGCCCACTTGGTGACCTGAGGGGAACCATGAGGCTGCTGCATTCCCGATTCTCGCTTGGACCACTCGACTGTTAGCCTTGGCAACCCTGCAACCCGCTGCCCTGAATTCTGGGCATTCTGACAACACGCGTTCTGGAAAGCACCGGCCCCCGCTTCGCTCTTCTGCACCATTGCACACCCGCACTTGATCGACGGTACAGTGGCTGAAGTTCTCAAAAACACGGCTGAAACTCGACTGTTCATGCTGATAAAATGGTGACAATTCCGACGATGGAGGGGCTAACGATCAAGCATCAGCCCGTCATCGCAAACGAGCATTTGCCACAGCAATCTGGCTCCAATTCATTTGAAAGCCACCAATTTCAAGGGTTTTCCGCACCGAGCCGATGAGAATTAAATCGGCCTCTCAATGAACGGCCATTCTGCGTTAAACTGCGGCAAGTCGAGTTCTTCTGAGCATCGCAGAGCAGACATGCAGAGCAGTCATCGCTGCGACAAAGTTGGTGGGACAGAACACGACATTGCAAATCGAACATGGATGAAATAATGCTACCGAGAGCAACACTGGGACGAACCGGACTAAGCGTGAGTTGCCTCGGTTACGGCAGCATGGGCATTCGGGGTCCAAAGACTTGGGGCGTTCGCACCGTCGATGATGAACATGCTGAAAAAATCCTGAATTCAGTTTTGGACATGGGAATCAACTTCATTGACACGTCCCCTGATTACGGGATCAGCGAAGAAAGAATTGGCCGTTTCCTGTCGACACGACGAAACGAATACTATCTGGCAACGAAGTGTGGTTGCGTCTACACCCAACATAAAGATCATCTTGAAATTGATCACCAGTGGCGCAAGGATGTGATCGATCGCAACCTGCACGACAGTCTCCAACGCTTACAAACTGACCACATTGATCTGTTGCAATTCCACGGCGGGGATGCTGAAACGCTCGAGCGCGAAGGGCTACTTTCCCAGTTGCAGGACTTTCGCAGCCAAGGCCTGATTCACCACATTGGTGTATCCAGCAAAATCCCGCATCTAGCCGGATTGATTGACCTCAACTTTTTCGACACCTTTCAAATCCCGTACTCATGTCTCTCACCAGAACATGGTGACTTGATGACTCGTGCAGCCGAATCCGGCGCGGGCATCATCATCCGTGGCGGCATTGCCCATGGTGGCCCGGATGCAGAAATCCAACGGCCCGCATTGAATGATGCATGGAGCCGAGCGAAACTGGACGAACTCATTCCCAAAGGCATGACTCGTGCGGAGCTGATTCTGCGGTACACGCTTTCACATCCTCATTGCCACACCACGATCGTCGGCACCTGCGATCCTCAACATCTGGCAGAGAACGTCACTGCAAGTCGCCTTGGATCACTCCCCGAGCCTATCTATCGCGAGATTTCGGCGCGTACCCAACAGACAACTGAATGACTGCTGGCAATTCCATTTTCAAACCGGAATTGCATCACTGCATCAAAACGCCAGATTGATTCATTCAGGCGAATCACTGGTCATCCAGGCGAATCACTGGGGCTTATTCCCAGCTTCCGAATTGAACGAGTCCTCGACACGCTGATAGTTTTCCAACATCGCTTCGAGTTTGGACTTCAATTCACCAAGATCACGTCCGTTGTCCAATGATTCTTCGAGCAACGGCCGCAGCCACTCCTGCATCAGGTGGAACTGTCCCTTCACCAAGTCAGCAAGAACCCGGGGAACCTTATGCTGCACGAGCACTTTTTGCTCTGGTGGAGCGAGAGCTCTCTGTTCACTGATTTGCTCCAACCGATCACTGGTCGATTGCAGTTTGTCTGCCAATTGACTGCCAGTCGTGGCGAGACTTTGTCTGATGGTATCGATCCTTGCATCCATTCGCTCTTCCGCACTATCGTCAGTCACGGCAATCGCCCGTGAGATAACCTGGCGAATCGACTCCAAACCATCTCGCATGGAAGCCAACTGCCGCATCAATTGTCCTGCCTGGTCCTCACTGTCCATCCCGGACATACGAACACTTTCAACAAAGGCATACTTGATTGCTTCCCAGCGTTCTTTCTCTTCCGGGGTAAGAATTCCCATCAGTTCTTTAAACTTCAGCACGTTGGCTTCGTTGTCTGTCGTGAGTGTCTGCGCATCCTGCTCATAATTGCTCACGATCAGGGACTGCAGTTCAGCATCATTCATCACGGCGGCTACACGCTCAGCCATGCGATTCATATTTCGATAACTACCCTGCAACTTAAAAGGCGGTTCAGTACGATAGGAATCAGCTTGGGCAGCACTACGTATGTAAGCACGGTTCACCCGCAACACAACGTCGCGTACCCGCAGCAGTTTCCGTGTAACTTCAAACATCTCGCGGACTTGATCCATCGAGACGTTACTTTGCAGCTCAATACCTTCGAGGGAATCCCGTTCAGCGGCGGTAATCACTGCCCTCGCATCTTCCGGCGGAGCAGTTCCCAATGGAGCGAGGGTGCGATTACTGGTCAAGCAATTCTCAAGATAACTCATCTCGAATGCCTCAGCCGAATCACCGATAATCTCACCAAGGTTATAAACATCGGCACGATTCGAGAGCATATCGGGCACCTGAAAGCGATCACCGCTTTCGGTATATGGATTACCAGCCATCACGACAGCCACGCGTCGCCCACGCAAATCGTAGGTTCGTGTTCGTCCGTTCCTGACACCTTCAATCTTTCTAGTCGCATCACAAAGCGAGATGAATTTCTGAAGCAACTCAGGATTAGTGTGCTGAATATCGTCCAAGTACAACATCACGTTATCGCCCATCTCAAGGGCCAGGTTCAAACGCTCGATCTCTTCACGTGCTGCAGCATTCGGCGCTTCAGCAGGATCAAGTGAAGTCACCCCATGACCGATGGCTGGACCATTGATTTTCATGAACACGATGCCCAGTCGGTTGGCCACATACTCCATCAATGTGGTCTTACCATAACCAGGTGGCGAGATCAGAAGCAAAAGCCCCATGCGATCAGTTCGCTTATCCTCACCAGCCGATCCCATCTGCTTGGCAAGATTGTCACCGATCAGGGGCAAATAGACTTCATCGAGGAGGCGATTGCGGACAAAACTCGTCAAAACACGTGGTTTGAATTCATCAAGTCGCATTTCTTCTCGCGACTCATCAACGACCCTTGCCTTCGTCGAATGCAAGTCGCGAAATCGAGGAACGACATCCCTACAGTACCCACGCACACGACTAAGCATTTCGTGATAGTGCAAGGACATTCGACCTTCACGAATGCGGCGGTGATTTCCCGCCATTCCCTGCAACTCAGTGGCGACAGCCGCTTGAACAAGTTTCATCGTCCCAGGGCCACCCTGCAGCACAATCCACGCCAATTCGTCACGGTAACCCGAGGCAGGGTCAATATCATCGATTTTCTCGTGCGTCTTCAAGAAGGCGTCAACCCAGTTGCGTGCAAGAATGAATGCTCGCACAGGATCGTTCTCTGACTTGAGGACTGTCGACAGCAATTTGGTGCGATCGGTATCGGGGATCGCAGCAATGAACTCTTCGTGGAGAGCAACCGCCTGCTGACTCACCACCACTTTTTTGGGCGCGTTTGTCAATTCATCAAACAGATAGCTGGCGATTGCCTGAGGCGTCACCACACTGGAGAACAAGGGTCCCCAAAGCTCCCGCTGCCCTTCACATAATTCCGTCAGACGCTGGCGAAATTCAACCGCGGGCCGTGCCCCAGGATAAGCCTGCGCTAATTTCGCAAATCCGCCAATCCAATCAGACATCACCTTTCGGGTCTTCGCATCAAGCAACTTCTGAAACCACAGCAATGATGCGGCACGAACAATAGGGGCATGTCGCAACAAGCCAATCGAAGCATCCATTTCCACTAAACACGAGACAATACTGGCAGCATCATGGTCATGCACACCCTTTGCGTAGCCTTCATCAAAACGGCCACCGGTACGTTTTTGAACCCATCCGATATCGATACTGGAAGGTTCAACAGCTTCGCCACTCTTTTTGATTTCATCAAACAGTTCCGTTGCGAGATACTCCGCCCGGTAAACGGCAGAATTTTCGCTAACCAGTTCCTGACTCCACAAATCCTTCGAATCAACCAGAGCGTCATCACTGAGCGTTTCAAAAAACTGCGTGCCCGTGAGGTGCAAACACATCTCACCTTCCCGAAGCACGGTGGTTAAATCAAGTGGCTGCGTATTCACTGCAAACCGCTGACTACCGAGTCGGATGATGTCTCCACCATCTTCGTAAAGATCCTGCCGATCCTTTAACTGCCGGACTGAGTCCTCTCGAATGGTCTTCAAGCGACTCTGCAGATCCTCCACTCGGATAGCATCTTCGAGTTCACCCAACTGGTCAATGATGTCGCGTACCTTTTCGACCATCAAATCGCCCGCGAAGTAGGCGGCGATTTCGTCGGTTGATTCCATTTTATTGACGCGAGAGTCGATTCCTTTCAGAATCCTTCCCGCAGCCGAAGCAAGCGACTCAGCTCGACGATTACGTTTCTCCACCAGCGAGACTTTGCGAGACTCAAAAGCCCCATATACATCTTCACGACGCTGGGCCAATTGAATCACAAACTCGTCAAACTCCGCAAACCGACCTTCCAGTTCTTCTAATTGAACCATTACCTTGGTCAGGTACTCATCACACCTCTGCGGTGAATCACAAACATCGAGATACCCCGAAGTGGTCTGTTCCAGCAGTTTCAACTGGGAAGCAAACTCTGCCTTGCCCTCAACACTGACTAGCTCACTGACTCGTGCTTTCAATGAACTCCGCACACGGTTCAAGGAGGCAAACACATTGCCAATCGCATCAATGATCTCGGTTCGTTTGGTTGTATCCTCAATCCGCAAATTACTGACAGTCTCGGTCAAGAGTTCAAGCTGTGTGCCCGACGCACCAATTTCTTCTTCCAGTTTTTTGGCTTCCGCGACAGTCGCGATGGACTCAACTTGTTTCCCCGCATCCTCAACGCGTTCCACGTAGGGATCCAATGCCCCTGGTGTCAGCAAGAAATCAACACACCGACGGCTAATGCGTTCTGCCCACTCCGCTGTTGTCGTCTCAAGCTCCTCGACAACAGCTTCATCTACATAACGAAGTTCCTTCAGGCCCAGCGAATGCCCACGCTGCTCACGAAGCGCGGCCAAAGTCCCGACAAAGTCATCAATATTTTCGAACCGCCCACGTTCGATGGTCTTGATCAAATCCGCAACGTTCGTCTGAACTTCTTTCGTGCGTTGTTGAGTATCGCGTCGAACGCGTACCACTTTTTCAAACTCTTCGACAGCAGCATTGGCAGCTGATCGAATCTGTTGCAATGGCTCGGCTAATTGCTCGGCGTCGCTTTTGTCGATCCAGAAGTATCCATCAAGAATATCTGATGCCTTCTTTCCAAGATCAACATACAGCCCCTCATAGCTGTCATCTTTGTCGATCAACTGGATCACTTCGCTGCATTCCGCCATCCCGCGGACGATTTCCTTATTACCCACCTTGAACAACAGCGAATCTGCTTGGCCTTCGGGAGCAATCGCATCGCTGGTAAACGGGGTCTGCCAAACCTGAATTGCATGATGCTTCTGTGGCTCATCCTGTGATTGAAAGCAGACCATCTCGCCGCCTTCAAAGATGCTCTGACCATGACACACCAGAGGTGTCTCAACGGTTTGGCTGATCAGGTTGTATCGCAACTGGATATAGGTACCTGACTCGGGATTGTAAAACAGATACAGAAAATCCTCGCCATTGGCAGCTGCAACGGTGCGTTGGTAACGCATCCCACGCAAACCATGATCAAACCGTTTGTATTCACCAGTCTGCAAATAATATCCACCGGGGAATATCAGGCCATGATCACCAGGCAACATCACACAGGAATGCTCAATCTCATCCAACCGCATCGCCTGCTGAATCTTGCCATTGAAGACAAAGAAACGGTCCTGGGACTCCTGATAAGGTCGAATCTTCAGCAGCACCAGATTACCAACAATGGCGTAGTGGATCTCCGCATCATCAAGTGTCTGGTCGGGGTTATCCACAGGTTCAGCGTAGATCCCCTCGCCGCTATCCGTGTTGTTTTCAACCTTGATCGTCAGATCACCGCCCACGGTTTCAACGAAGACAAGATCCTCGATGGAAATATGCGGATGGCCCCCATAATGATGTTGGTCGCGTGTTGTCCTAACCCAGCGGAACTCATGCTGCGGCGGGTTCTTGATCTCGTGTTCGCTCCGATTGTCGATATACTCGACTCGATCTTCGCTCAATCGCCATTTGAAAGACTTGATGTCTTGGGATGTTTTGCCAACCTGAAACACCATGTGCAACATTGGTCCGCTTCGAAAGAAGCGAATGAACCGAGTGTCTTTATAAAAACGGTACAATTCGTGAAAATCACTTACAAAGCGTTCATCACCGATCAGGTCGAGGCTCTGGGCATGAAAGGTGTGATCACGGAACTGGTACGCGGAAAAGACATCAGCCAAACCGATCTCTGACTTCAATCCAAATTGGACGTTGTACCCAAAAATGAATTGGTCGCCGATCGCGACGAGATCGCGGGGTGTGCAGTTGTGTTCGGTTGTCACCCGTTCCGTTGAGATCAGAACGGTTTCAATGTTCCCGAACACCTCGGCTCGCAAGTCGTTCAACTTTGCCAAACGAGCGCGCAAATCAGCCGATCCGTCTCGCAAACGGTTGCGAAGGACTTCGTATGTCCCGGCAGCGAGTTGAGTTTCTGTCATGAATGGTCGCCCATGGATGGTCGGCGCTGAAGCCAGAAGAAAAATCGGCTCCAGCAAGTTTTCCAAATGCTGTGTTCAAAGCCACTCCCTGACGCAACGATCGCAATCATCATGCCAGGGAAGCGGTGAAATCCTACATTTTGGTCCTAGCCGTTTTGCCCATTCGCACCGGCTGATTTGCTCTGCGCGAGTAACCGCCCAGCCTTCTGGTCTGCGACGTTGGCAGTTCCAGCCATGCTCAGCAAACCAGTCAACTGTGACCTGACATCATCGGTTGTCGCCAGTCCCATCATTTTCGCGATCAGTGCCGCAATCGACAGGTCTTTCACGCCGTCAGTGTCAAGATTGAACTGTTTGACGAGTCCAGACAACTGATTTTGGAAATACTCAGCGTTACCATCGAAGAACGTATCCTTGATATCCGTAGCAACCTTGCTGTTGTAGACGAATCGGTCGATAGCCTTACCACCTTTGACAGCGGAAGTAATCTGTTCGAAGAATTCGCCATCACCACCAACGATGTCGATTCTTGCCGATCGGAGAGCATCACCGACAACCCCAGCCTGACTTTCTGCGATTCCTCGTTGAGCATCGATGGCTGCGATCTCGACCTGCTTCTCCTTGTCCAACTCGAGCTTGAACTCTTCGTGGTCCTTACCAACATCATCGAGCTGCTTCATCGCTTCTGCTTTCTCGGTGATACCGGTAGCTTCGCTGTGATACTTCTCGCGTGATACGTTGGCTTCGGCCAGCCCTTGCTTCTCGACAGCTTCTGCTTTGGCTTCGATACCCTTTGCTTCGGCAACAGCTTTCTTTTCAAGAACGCTCGCCTCAGCCGAGCCTTCTTTCTCCAGGCTGGCAGCTTTGGCTTCCTGCACAGTCGCCTCAGCAAGACCAGCAGCCGCCGATGCCGCAGCATCAGCTTCCGCCAGCATTTTGGTAGCAGCTGTCTCTTTCTCTGCGGCATCACGCTTTGCTTCAGCTTCGATACGTACTTTGTCAGCCAACAGTGCGCTGGCGTCTTTCTCGGCCTGCGCTTGTTTGGTCTGCTGGATCAGCTGTTCTTCAGCCTTCATTTCAGCAGCTGTGATTTGGACCTTTTTCATACGCTCGGCAGAAGCAAACTCTTCAGTGTCCTTGATTCGCTCCTGCTCTTCGACGACGGACCTCTCGACAGCAACACGTTCTCGAATCACTTCTTGAATGTTTCGCTTCTCGGTCTCGATAGCTTTTTCTTTTTCAACATCGGCCACACCAACGACCCTCAGTCGCTCGGTCTTTTCCAAATCGCGATCCCGGCTGACACGCTCCAATTCCACAGCGTCGGTCTTCTCTTTGTTTCTCTGAGCCACCAGAACCTGGCGTGCTTTATTCTCTTCCGCGACACCAATTTCTTCCTCTGTGATGATCCTGGCTCGCTCCGATTCAAGTCGCTGTTCTTCCTGCACTTTCTTCGCAGATGCCTGTTCACGAGCCGAAATTTCCGCAATCTCTCGCTGCTGCTTTTCAACTGCTTCAACTCGCTGTCGCTCAAGAGCGAGGATTGTTTCCTGCGCCTCGACATCCTGCTTCTTCAGCGTTTTCTCTTTATCTCGGGTGAACTGGTTTTCCTTGACCTTCTCGTTGGAAGTCAGCTCTGTAATCTTCTTGATACCCTCGGCATCAAGAATATTGGTCGGGCTGAGCATTTCCAGAGCCGTTTGCTCCAGATAGTCAATCGCCGCGTCATCAAGACGATACCCATTGAGGTCTGTTCCAATGACCTTAAGGATCTCGTCTTTGAATTTATCACGTTGGTCATACAGGTCGACAAAATCAAACTGCTTACCGACCGTCTTGAGTGCTTCACTGAATTTCGCGTCGAACAATTCACGCAAAGTGTCAATTTCGCTACAGCGACGTGCACCGATCGACTGAGCCACCTCTTTCATCTCTTCCTGTGTATTGTCCACACGAATGAAGAAGGCGACTTTAATATCAGCACGAATGTTGTCCTGACAAATCAGCCCCTCGCTCTGTTCACGATGGATTTCAAAACTCTTCAGAGTCAAATCCATGAATTCGTAACGATGGAACAATGGGATGATGAACTTTCCACCTGCAGTGGTCACATCCAAGCCGCCCATACCAGACTTGACGATTGCCTTATCAGGCCCCACGACAATGTAGTACTTCTTGAAGAATGCCAGGGATAGCAGAACAGCAGCTAACGCCACGTATCCTGTAATTGCCCAACCTGAAAAAAAATTATTTATCCCCTGCGCTAGCAGAGTGTTGTGCAAGTCAATTGCAAGAATCACGATGTGGGCTCCTGTTGAAGATGCGTGACTTTATAGATTCGTTTGTCTCGATCAAAACCAATAATTCGGACCTCTGTTCCCTTTGGAATGTGAGGCCCATCTGTTCGTACATTCAGCAACAATGGCGCTGCATTGGTACGAAACTTCGCCTGTCCGAATTCATCTGTCGCTTCCATGGTGCAAATTTCGCAGGTCGCACCCAACAGCTTTTCATGGCCGTATTTTGGTGGTGGAACGAAATGCTTCAGCATTGGCTGAGTGACACCTTTGGTGACGGCCACCGCGATCACAACATTGGGCAAGGACAATAGACTGCTTAAAAACCAACCTGGTGGCGAAAACAAGCCAGACTCAATTGTGTGCCATAATCCATACGAAACGGACCAAAAAGCGACGGTAAAGACCCCGCCCCACAACACTAGCGGCACACGCCCGAAATTTGTCGCGCGAATACTGCCAGCACCAAGTCCGTGTAAAAAGTCGACACCAACGTCTGCACCGCCCGCTGCATCCAAACCCGCTGCATCCAAACCAACTCCATCGATGGACACATCGATATCCAAGCCGGGATCCAAATCCAAATCTGGCGGGTCAAACCCCAAATCGATCAGACCGATCAGGGCCAATAAGGTGTAACCAACCATCAAACAAACAAGAATCGATGCAGGCCATACAGGACCTACAAACATTCGATCAGCTAGTTCAACGAGCGATTCTGACACGACTTTCAATCTCTTATGATTGGGGTTATCGAAGTTAGCTTAGTTTCAAGGCTGGGCGATCAGGCAATTTGGGCGCAATTTAATCAAATTTTTCCGTATTTTAAGGCACCGTGTGACGGGAGTACCGAAGAAACACTCGAACAAGGATTACACCTGAAACCACAAAAGGTCGAACCACGGCATCCGACCAAGAAAAGCACAATGTAGCCGGAATGATGAACGGGAAAGGCTCGGCGGCTGCCCCCCCCTCTGCAGAACAGCACATCAGTCGAAAACGACAGGCAGAAAACGAACACTGCCGCCAACTCGACAGCCGAAAGCCCGGTCATCGGGAGAGCCAAAAGAAACGGTTGCTCAACTCAGTGCTCGACGCAGTAGATTGTGCGTCATTGCCTGGACTCGCTCATCTGGACCGTGCGGGCGAGACCAATGCGACCAAGGCAACATGTGACCGGGTGGACTCGCCAAACCCTGACACCACCAGATGGTTGAGGCATTGAAGACAAAGTTTTTCGCGGGTCCCGGATAAACGGTAGAGGCCCATTGCTGAGGATTGCGTCCACCCTGCAACGCGGTTCCCTCCGCAACCACCTGCAACCCTTCGATGTCTGCGGGCGGATCGCCGTGGTATTCCCAGCCAATCAACCCGGGAATGGTATCGCCCGATTTCATCCCGGTGCCCTCATACAGCCAATGGTTTGGCAGAGTGCAAACCCAATCACCGCCACCGTTGACAGGATCAACATTGCGTGCCCCCATTAAATATCCTTCATCAGGTCCCCGGTGAGGAAACGGCCCATGCTGTGTCTCTCTCAATTCGGCCCACTTGTAGTCACCACCATAGGGACCACCTCGAAACAGGATCCGGTTCTCCCGCCCATCCTCACTGGACCTGAACGGGCTTACCCAGCAAACGGAGTTACCCGAGAGAAACAGGAGACTGACTCCCTGATCACGCATGGCAGTCACACTGCGATATTGACGCCGATCCCAATACTCATCATGCCCTACGCTTAGAAAAGCCTTGCATTTCAAGCCACGATCGGGTGTCAGCATGTCACTGTTGCTGCAGTAGCTCACATCATACCCATGCTTTTCCAGCCAGTAGGCCATCGGATATTCAAAGCACAGCCATTCGCCTGAACCAATCGTCTGGGGATTATCAAATATCTGAGGATACTTTCCGTACGGGCGATCAAAGCTGACGTCCGCCCATGGACCCTGATTCCCTTTGGGATGGGTGTAAACAGAATCTCGCAGTGGCCACTCGTTGTACGCCTGCCAAGTATTATCACTGCACTGAAATAGAACATCAGCTGGCCGATCGTCTTTGACGATGAACACAACATAGCTCTGCCAATAACCAAAGCCCGTATCATCGGACTCGGTGGTCAGTCGGCCAACATACACACCACTGATCCAATCACTCGGGATTTTCAACTCGACACTGGGCTCCCAGCGACACTCACGAATCTGTTTTTCACCCCGCTCCGGCGTCTCACGTTGCCGGCCTTGCAACGCATGAACTGTTTTCATCAAGCGAGCGCCGCGGCCTCCGTAATACCCGGTTCGGAAGATTTCCAACTTGAAGGGCTTTGCGGGTGCGGTGGAGACACAGATCCCCAGTGTTTCTCCTGCTTTCACACTCTGGCGAGTACAAAATCCCTCGATCGCTGGGCAACGCACACCGTCAGCGGGTTCAGGACGGACCCGCGTCAACTGCCAATCCGCAGCACCCGGCAGAGCGTTTTCTCGTGCAATGAGATTGCGAGCCCGTGGATCGGCGTTTAGCTGGCTTTTCGTTGACGGATCCTGCGTGGCACAGGCCTGCCCCCTTTCAACCATTCCAGTTACCAATCCAGCGGTTGCACCAACGCCAGCAGCGCCGGCTTTCCGCAACAAGTCGCGTCTGGTTGGGCGGTCTGTCTCACGCGTCATCGCTCTGTTCCGTTGAATAAAAATAAAACCACAATGACCAATCAAGAACCATACAGCATTGCCGTACTGGAATCCTTTATTTCAATGACTGGAGATACTTCACAACATCCACTAACTCATCTTCGGTGAGTGCTTGTTCAAGCCCCGCAGGCATGATCGAAACGCTTCCGGGATTCATTCTCTCGATATCACTTTGCAGGATACGAACTGACTTACCGCTAGCCTGCTGCAACTCGATTGCCTCGTTGGATTCCGCAACAAGTATTCCTGAAAACACTTGCCCATTGAACGTCAAAACCTGATAGGTCGAATAATCACGAACGATGCTTGCCGATGGAAACACAATTGATTCAAGCAAATCGTTCGCGGACCGATTCGCACCAATCGTCGTCAAATCGGGACCAACCGCGTGTCCCTGATCGCCAACACGATGACAACTGCTGCACTTAGCCTTTTCCGCAGCAAACAATCCTCGCCCCCGATTCGCATCTCCATCGCCCAAACGACTCCGCAGCTTTTCGAGTCGAGCGAGCTTTTCCTGTTGATGTTTTTTCAGACGATCTAGGATTTTGTTACCGACCAAAATCGATTCCTTGGGAAAACGCTTGATCACATCTGAAAGTTCATGCTCAGGAAGAGACTGCAGAGCAACGGCCTCACCAACCGCGGCCAAAAACTGGTCTGCAACAGGCTGTGGAAGTTGCCGCTGAAACGGGCGGATCATATCGCGCAGTTGCCCGGGTGATGCCGTCTCCATGAGTGATGTGATCAATTCCAACTGTGGGAGAGTCAAACGAGCATTACCGATAATCTGCGCCGCGCGATCAGACTCCGTTGGTGATACAGAATCACGATACACCTCTATTAATTGCTCGAGCGTTTCGGTTGGTACCGCTCCCGCATGGAGAGCAGCAAGTGCATCCATCCGCAAATCAATTGCACGCTGTTGATCCTCGGCGATGACACGCAACCCCGTCAGCCAATCAGCCTTGGGCCACCTAATCGCCACCGCGATCGCGGCCCGTGCGACGTCGACACGCTCACCTAACATCGCTACAGCAACTGGCTTGATCCACTCATCACGGGGCTCTGACCAATCCCCTTCCGAAATCGCATTGAGAACGAGCAACTGCTTGTCCGGGTCTGTATCCAAAAGCGTCACTGCCGCTAAACTGGCCACCGAATCCTGCCGCAACAATTTTGAAAGCAAACGCTGCACACCGACACTTTCTTTGGTTGCGGATGCAAGCTTCGTACGCAGCATGGCAGAAATCTCGCCACCCCACTCAGGATGTCGCTGGGCCGTCTGCAATGCAACACGATGCAAGACGGAATCTTCGAAACCAAACATCGCTTCCAGAGTTTCACCACGGGTCATCTCAGCCCCATCAATTTGCGAGATAGCCATGAGCAAACTTTGCCGTGATAAATCACCCGCCACCTGCCCCGCATCACGTTTCCCCAACACGTTGCGAATTGCTTGAACGTCTCCAATCTCAATCAATGCATAGACGATGGCATGCTGTTCACTTCGATCGATACCCGACCTCAACAAAGACTTGATCAGAGTGTCCACAGCAGTCACATCTCTTCTCATTCCCAAGGTCGTTTGAGCCTGCCGACGGACGTGTGGATCGGAATCACGTAGCAGGGGAAATAAATCAGCAACATCAACAGGGCACTTACTGAACGCCAAACAGCGGCAGGTCAACTGCCTGATGCCGGGCAGTGAATCCTCAATCGCAAGCATTAACGCTGAGACCGCAACTTGGGAAATGTTTGGGTCTTGGGACAGACGCCCTAAGGCAAGAATGGAATGACGTCGCACGATCGGATCATTATCATCGATTGCCACACGTAAAGCTGGAATCATTTCTGCTCCACGCACAACCGCCTGATTAACCGCTGTTTCTCGCACTACGTGCCGGGCATCTGCGAAATGCTTTACCAACATTTCCGGTGCCAGTGCGTCCCACGCAACCTGCAATCCCCGAGGATCTGTTTGCCCAGGCTTACCATCGCGGCGAATCCGATAAATACCGCCGAGCAACTCTGGTTTTGCAAACTGCGACGTGGGACACCCCCGGTAAAACCACCCGCCAGTGTCAACCACCAACAAACTGCCATCAGCATCCTCAAGCACGTCCGTCGGATGAAATTCGCGACTGCTCGAACTCAGAAACTCGTGCTGCGTGAATTCATAAGTCGAACCACTTTGACGCGTCTTCAATCGCACGACCTTGCCGCTATTGAAAAAAGTCACAAACAAATCATCGCTCCAACGCAGATCAAACAGACCACTGCGATAACGTGTCATCCCAGAGACCGCGACATGCCCAAACCGATGCGCCGGTGTCAACAAAGGGCCACTCACCTTGAGCTCGTCGAGCACACGCTCCCGATGGGGGTACGCTCCACCGTGCAACCAGTGCACCAAGCAGTCAACTCGGGGACGCGTGTAGAGGATGTTGACTGTTCCCAGCATGTCCCCGTTATCGGTGAAATCAATTTCCACGGGATTATCCATTCCGCCACCACAATGAATCCGCTTGTCAGAACCGTCGGGACTGCAGGAAAAGAGATAGGAACCTTCTCGCTTACTCGTCACGGTCCCCTGCTGATCTTTGAACTCATGCCCGTGATATCCGTCGGTCCAGTACAGTCGACCATCCGGACCGAAGAAGCACCCGTGAATACTGGCAGCATTTCCGTTGTAACCAAACTCAGTGACAATGGCCTCTCTGCGGTCCGCGACACCATCATCATCCAGATCAGTCAATCGCCAGATATTAGGGGGTGAAGCCACATACAGTGATCCATCGTGCCAGACACCGCCCATCGGGAATGTCATTTTGTCGGCAAAGACCCGATAGGAATCAAAACACCCATCGCCATTCTCATCCACCAACTGACGAATTGAATTTGGAAGCTGCTTTTCCAAATCCTGATTGCTCATATTCACGCCTGCGTTATTACAGACATAAAGTCTCCCCCGATCATCAAACGCCGCCATTGTCGGGTGAGTCACCAAAGGCGGTCCAGCAACCAACTCAACCGAGAACCCCTCAGGCACATTGATCGGAGCAGCACGAAACCCGCTCGACAGAGGATACTGTTCATCCGATGTCGAGACCGCAAGATCCTGAGCCGGCGACACCTCGGCCAGCAAAAAACACAAGAAAGCGAGAATCTTCGGCAGCAAGCTCGCCTGAAGAAACGCAAAGTGTTTACGAACAAGAACAGGATGCAACATGTGAATTACAGCAGCCAGAGTCGACGAACAAAAAATCGAGACAACCAAGTCACAAACGGAAGCCGCTGAAAACTTACACGCCAGAAAAGTCGCATGCAAGCAAAACAACCACACCACGTTTCGTTGCCGTCTACTGCGGAACAACACGTCGCTGCATGCGGCTGCATGCGGCAAGCAGCATCCCCAAAGACCGATGAAGATCGAAAACTCAGCGACTGATGTTCCACCACCACTTGTGAATCAACTTTGGCGGATTATTTGCCGGCCGGTTCATGGAAGATAACGAAGGATAATCGGCAATCTTTGATACCAATGTCTGCTTTGCATTTACGGAAACACCGCCACTGGCCAACAGGACGTGGTGCGTCCTGCGTCCCTTTCGCATGGAATTCATCACAGCAATGGACATCACCTGGCGAGGGTTGGTCATTTGGAACATCGAGGAGGGATTGCTGCTAATCAACGACTCCAGCAGTGCGCTCTGTCGCGTCGAATCGGCAAAACGATGCATCAATTCGGCTGCGGATGCTGTTCGGTAGATCGATTCCAGGGCACCATAGATCGGGTAGGTGCCACGGATGGCATGCCAATTCTTGTTGAAGTCATCCACAAACTCCTCTGACCGCGGATCGCGAGTCACATTCCCTCGCTTCCCACTTGCCATGGCATGTTCATTCTGGCCGCTCAAACGAACCGGTGTACCCGCCAATTCAAAGACAGTTCGCTCTGCATCTGCTCGTACTGGTCGCGGTGCCGAGGTAAACCACAACCTCAACAGAAGATCATTTGGGACACCAGCGTCAAGATTCGCCTCGACCACATCAAAGTAGTTGCGTGCCCCTTCTGGCATTGGTTCAAGGCCCAAGGCCAATTGCTTCATGTGACGATCAGCCTCCACCATTAGACAGCCCATGGGCGTATCCCCGGCTGTTCCAAATACTTCAACTCTCTGCATTCCCAACGCAGAAATCATCGCCGCATCAGCTTTTCCAATTGGCAGCTTGTCGGATTGAACGGCCGCCGCAACTTTGGCTGCATTTTGCAAACCCTGAGTCGTTGGATCGATCGTGCATCCGAACGGCTGGTTCCCGGTGGCAGAAGCGAGACAAGCAATGAAAAAATCTAGACGTAGTGTCGTCAGCCCTGACGCACGATCAACATGCCAGCCGTCACGCATCTCAATGCCGCCGACAGGACCAGCAAGCACGATGTCATTCTCATCAATGAACAGATATTGAATGCGAGAAAGACCGGCCATTTGCATCATGGCTTCGCCGGGCATTGCTCCTCGCATACGTTTTTCTGTCCATGCATCGAGCAAACGTCGCAAGGAAACACATCGCATTTTTGCTGGCTGACGCCACGCAAGCTCCAAATCCTGATTGCCTTCCACATTGCCGAGAAGTGACTTCAATTCCGCTAGCCCGTCATCAACGGGCAAACTTTCACACTCCAACACGGTTCCAGCGGGATCAACGTAAACGCCTTGGGGATAAGGCGACATGCTGCTGGGACCACCAAGTGCTTCCCATGTGTCTGGAACAATGGTGGTCTGAATCAGATCCATCAAAGACTGAAAATCAGCAAAGCTCCCACCACCCGCCCCGGCGACGGCATCATCACGACTCAATGATGATTCGATGCCTCGGATCGTTCCATTCGCCGCACTGGTTTCCCCAACGCTGCCCTGAGCCCCTGCCACCTGTGCAAGGATAAAATCTCTCTGATTCACCGGCAGCTGTAGCCCCCGCCCCGTAGCGGACGAAAACTCTCCTGCGGCCAAGTAGCCTCCAACGTCAGGACTACCAGCCTCCTGGGAATGCGATTTCGAACTCATCCCATCTGCAAAACCAACCACAAGAAGCAAAGCAACACAACGAAAAAATGCACCATGGCTGCGATTGTGAAAAGAGTGCAACATGAGGAGTCCTGTGTTCAGAGTCAAAGAACGGCACTGAGGAACAATAACATGAACAAATTTGAACGCATGAAAACAAGTGACGTCCAAGGCATGGCCACTGACCAGTTTAGCAGGATAACCACTGCCTGACCTAATCCCTGCCTGACAACCGTGATCCCTGCCGGACAACTGCGCTTTACCACTGGGTGGATCATCGCTAATACAGAGAGTTTGGAGTAGGAGCAGCCCGAACGCCCTCGAATCATCACAAGACGTGTCACACTTGACTCTTGATTTCCAAAGCTCCCAGTTTCTCTGGCCTACTTATCTCCAGCCCAAATTTACTGATGAAATTTTCAGATAGAATCAGAGAGCAAATTGCGGTCCACCTGCTCTGTAGCGTCGACAACAAACAAATCGCTGCAGAATGCTACACCACGTCTGTTTCATAAAGCTACACACTGGTCATTGAAATGCGGTGGGATGTTGCGGTCGACCAGCTACGAATTTTTCCCCGAAGCCTCGTCGCTCCAACCAAGTCAGCCCAACGGATGCCCCACGATTGGCATCCCCGTCAATTTTTGCGTGACTTTGGGTTGCTCATTCGTTGGAATCAGTGATGTCGCGCCACTCGCCATCGACCAGACGCTGCTGGGGCTGAAATCGGGCCTTGTAATTCAAATGTCTGTTTTCGGCGACATACATACCGAGATAAAGATATTTGCGGCCAGTTTCGATGGCGTACTCGATCTGACGCAGGAGCGCGTAAGTCCCCAAGCTGTATCTCATGGCATGCGGATCAAAGTGTGTGTAGACCGCCGAAAAACTCATGGCTCCTGCATCGACAGTCGAAACAGCTACAAGTTCCTCGTTCAGCCAAATCGTCAATTCCTGCGTGTCACAACAACTATCAGCCAAGAACATCCGATAGCCCTCAAGATCAAGCTCGTCTGCGCCCTGACCCAACCCCCGCTTGCTTCGATGCAGATTGAAGAGCCAAACCCGCTTGGCATCGACCCTTGGCTTGCCCCATTCGCAGGTTAGTTCACGGTTCCCCCGCTTCATCACACGGCGCATCGATGCCGTGTATCGAAAACGATCCACCTCGATACGAGTGGGCTGACATTCGCTGCAAGCAGGACAGGCTGTGTTGTAAACAAAGTCTCCACTTCGCCGATAACCCATGGCCAGCAGTTGATCAGTCACACTCGGATTGACCGGCCCCACGGGCAACCGCAATGGCATCCTGGCAGTGACACCAGGCAAGTAGGGACAGGGCTGCAGTTGGTCTTGGACCAACAACAATCGGCAATCACCACCAGCCAAACGAAGGGCTTTTTCAGGATCAAGATGACTCATCCGCAATTTTCTCGCGACCTACCCAACCAACGTCATTTCCAGCCATTGAACCCAACAATCGAAAGCTACAATCGAAAGCTACAATCGTTCCCTCTCTGGCAACTCAAGTACAGATTGCACAAACCCGAAAGATCATACGAAGTTGGTTTCCTCGAATTCACGATACCAAACTGATCTCCCTCGCTGCGGCCTGAAAAAGACAATCAACGTATTTTTTTAGCCCAGCAGTGTGGTGACGAACGGGGAACACGGCTGCCAGTGATCACTTCGGCAACAAAAAAACTGCGGAACGAATCACTCGTTCCGCAGTCATTAAATTTCGTTAGAGCTAAAAGCTCAGTTCAGCACTGTGGTTCAATCCCACCACCATTGGCCGTCCGCGAGCTTCGATGGGCCAGCAGATTGCTTAACGCGATTGTTGTCGCCATCAGAATCGACCATAACACGGTCTCGGGAGATCGCCAATTTAGGCTGCATGTTGACTCCACCACCAAGCGGTGTCATCAAGGTACTTCCTTTCCAGATTGCGTTAACGGCGGTCTCGACCTGCGATGGGGCGACATAAGTCTCAACATTGACTTTAGACTCGTCCATCAAGACGGGCATGTTCCAGCCAGCCTGTCCGTAGAAGTCCTGCTGCTGAATGTAAGCCGCAGCGATGGCAACGTCGATCAGTTGACGCAACTCGGCATAGATGCGAACCTTTCCGGCGATTTGTGGAAACTTGTCCGTGAATTCCTGACAGAATGCTTGGCTTGCTCTGTTGACTCGTCCCGAAGCAACTCGCTGTCCACCATTGGCGACTCGCTCATTGGCCCCGACAAGCTGAACGCCTCTTTCTTTGATCTTCATCGCGAAGCCATCTTCGCTGACAGCGATGCCATCGTAATTTGGCTGGAAATACCAGCGTTCCATCGCATTCGCAGCAACCGCACTTGGCTTGGCTCTTTCAACGTAGCTCATCACTCGGACGGGCAAACGCTCCAACCCAATGCCGATCAGTTTCATTCGGTAGTCAGCTTCGACAAGCACGCGAGCAAAGTGAGTCGAGGTTGGAACGCCCCTGAAAGTTACTTTTTGCAAACCCAGATTCTGCTTCAGACCGTTTGCCAATCGGCGGGCATCAGAAGGCTGAACGCGACCGCGGACCGAGCTAAGAAACTGGTTCATTCGCTGCAAGCCTTCCGCTGTCGGGTCAATCGACACACTGATAACAGAGGTGCCACTATTTCCGGGCGAGTATGCTCGCAGAGCGGTAACGAGGTCTTCCAACAGAACCACTGGGCGTCCGGTTTCCATTCCCACAAGGCGATCAGTGGGGTCGGCGAAGAAACCTTCAGCCGGCCCAGCAACCACGATGTCGTTGGTCTCTGGATAAAAGAATACATATTCGACAGCAGTCAGACCGGCCAGCGCCTGCATTTCTTCGTCAATGGCCTCACCCTTGGCGAGACGACCTGCGATCGCGGCCTCGAGGCGATTCAGCGAGACCTTTCGGAGGTCGGCTGATTGCATGACATCTGCATCGGCTTTCTTTGTCCTCGCAGCAGCCAACCTTTGCTTCGCCAGTCGTGGATCAAACTGACGAACCTTTAAAACACCGGCAGCATCAACATCGATGCCAGCAACCGGTTGCGCAAAATTGTTGTTGGTGTTTCCTCCGCCGCCGCCTCCTCCGCCGCCGCCTTGAGCGAACAAGTTCGGAAGCATGATCATGGATGCAGCAAGGAGCGTTAAGAACGCAAAACAACGTTTAAAATTGGTCATCAGTGGGCCGTGCCTGGCTTGAACGGTGAAGATGAGTGCCCGCGCAGCGTCTGCGCGGTACTACTCCGACGATAGTCGGAGCCACTCGGTCTATCAACAAACTCATGGGTAGCGAAGCGACCAGAGTGGCAAAATAGCCAATTTTTTCCGGTCGTGCCGCTTATATTGGACATCCGTTGCTCGGTCAGCGAGGCAAAAAACTCCCAAACGGGCGGAATTTCTGTTTGAATCGCAGCTGAGCATCGAGAATCCGGCTGATTGCAGAGCAATCAGCGTGCCGACGATCGCCAAACAATTGTCCGATTGGCCCAAATGGACGACGGATCGCTGTAAAACGGAGAGTCAACGTGGAAAGGTAGCCCATAGTCCCCGCCGGGCAAGCAACTCTCTGCCGATTAATGCCGCTTGGACCGCATCGGTATACCGTAAACCTATCCCTCTCCGTCCAATCACGGGAACCGGAATATCCGCCAAAACGTGCAAAGAGCAGGGCAGCGACGAGCGAAAAGTGAAGCTGGTTTGGGTTCCAACGGCAAACGAGCCATGCAATTCAACGGCTCACACGTTCCAAGATGCTTGGGCCTGTTCGTTTTTTCAGCAGAGCCTAGAATCGAGTGTTCTTCCCCGAATACCTAGAAACGCTTGGAATAACGATGAGTGGCGACTGTGATTTTGGTCTGATTGGTTTGGCTGTGATGGGCGAAAACCTCGCACTAAACGTAGAGAGCCGCGGCTACAAAGTCGCCGTCTACAACCGTACTACGGAAAAAGTGGACGACCTCATCAAGGGCAGGGCAGCCGGCAAGAACTTTGTGGGCACACACTCCATCGAAGAATTTGTTAAATCGGTCAAACGTCCGCGAAAGCTGATGCTGCTTGTAAAAGCAGGCCCCGCAGTCGATGCCATCATCGAATCATTGATCCCACTGTGCGAACCGGGTGACATCATCATTGATGGTGGAAATACGCACTACGCAGACACCGAGCGACGAACCAAACGCGTCGAAGAAGCAGGCCTGCAATTTGTAGGATGCGGAGTTTCAGGCGGCGAAGAAGGAGCCCTGAAAGGTCCAAGCCTAATGCCAGGTGGCACCAAAGAAGCATGGCCTGAGGTCAAAGAGATGTTCCAGGCGATCGCGGCCAAGGTGGGGCCCAACGATGACATCCCTTGCTGTGAATGGGTGGGACCAAGAGGAGCCGGCCACTACGTAAAGATGGTCCACAACGGGATTGAATATGGCGATATGCAGCTGATCTGCGAGGCGTATCAATTACTGCACGAGCTCGGTGGCTTAACGAACGATGAGCTCTACGATGTCTTTGAAAAGTGGAACCAAGGCGATTTGCAGAGCTACTTGATCGAAATTTCCCGTGATATTTTCAGCGTGAAAGATGATCAGGACACCGATGGGTTCCTAGTCGACAAAATCCTTGACATTGCCGGGGCCAAAGGCACCGGAAAGTGGATGAGCCAGCTCGCACTCGACCTTGGCGTTCCCAGCACATTGGTAACCACCGCGGTATTTGCCCGAGGACTCTCAGCCCAAAAAGACGCGCGGGTTCGCGCCAGCAAGCAGCTCAAAGGGCCCGCCGAGACGTCCAACGCAGAGATGTCTGCTGTCGCCCGCAGTCTCGTCGGGGACCGCGAAGCTTTCATCGAAGCCGTCCGACAAGCCCTCTATGCCTCCAAAATCGTCAGCTACGCACAAGGCTTCGTTCAACTGCAAGCAGCGTCCGCTGAACACGACTGGGATCTCGATTACGGGAACGCAGCTCTCCTGTGGCGAGGAGGCTGCATCATTCGGGCTCAATTCCTCGATCGGATCAAGGAAGCATTTGAAACCGACCCCAATCTCGAAAACCTGCTGCTTGCACCGTTCTTCGAAGAGGCCGTTGAGAATGCTCAGGAATCATGGCGTGCCGTCGTAGCAGCAGCCTCTGTACTCGGAATCCCCGTTCCAGCGTTCAGCACTGCCCTGTGCTACTACGATGGCTACCGACTCGCACGCCTACCTGCCAATCTGCTGCAGGCTCAGCGTGATTACTTTGGTGCACACACGTACCGTCGAGTCGACAAAGAAGGCTCATTCCACAGCGAGTGGCTTCAACTTCGCAAACAGCCATCAGACGGTTGATCAGGCGACGCGTCTGTTCCCGTGGCCTGCCACGCCTGAATGAAACATCAGATACCCGCGTAACGGATATCTGATTCGGGCATACTCCCCCCTGCCAAGAACAAGCTCTGTCATCAAGCTCTGTCATCAAGCTCCGAGAGACGCGGTGGTGAACCTATCACCACTGCGGAACCTGACGCTGCGGAACCTGACGCTGCGGAACCTGACGCTGCGGAACCGCGGACTTGATGCAGGCGTACCGCACGCGGCACGCACAGCGTTGACTAAACGCTTCCTGCCAAGATCGAAAGGTAGGCAAGAAACGCATCAGGTGTCTCCTTCTGACTTTCTTGGTGCAATGCCGCGGCCTCGATGAGTTCCTTGAGTGCCCCCCGGTACGCCCGTGCCGTTACGCCGGGCCTGCTTTCTACTTCTTTCATCTTGATCGCCAGCGTGCGAGCAGGATCCTTGCTTGGCAAATCGCCGCGGGCACAAGTTTTCAACGCGGTTACCGCCACGATATCTGACGGCGACTTTTCCTCGCTGACGTATGCCATCAGAAGGTCGACAATCATGTCCGACGCGCTGACCGAGGGTTGACTTGGCGGCGTATTAACGCCTGAACCCTGAACCGCTTGACGCCGATTTCGACGGCGATCCGCCGCTTTGAGGCGTTTCTTTAAATCGTTTCGCTTTGCCATGGTCTGAGGACACCAAACAAATGAAGCTCGCTTGCAGTCGTTAACCGCGTGAACGCAAGCCGAACGGGGACGGACGAGAACAAAACACAACCGACTGCCCCAACCGATCGTGCTAATGCAAGACGGAAAATCGCCCTGCAAGACAAGGCCCACTAGTGTACACAGAACGCGGGTCCGTGTAGCAACTGCTCGCTCCGTTTTCTCTACTTCCAAACCAACGATCTACCGAGCCCGGTGCGGAAGAACTCAGATCAGACAGCATGGAAAGCGAAAAGAGACGCGCCACTGAAATTCCCGACGAAACACGCACGTTTCGCCACCGAGGGAAAGCACCGCCGAGGCGGTGAAACGCTTCGGAAAAACGCAACCAAAGAGGAAGGGCAACTGCTCGTCAAGCTTGGACACTTAGTTCACGGGAGATCGATTCACCCGGCATACGCTGATGGATTTCATCATCACATCACGCCTCGCAGCCCCAATCTGGCGAAAGGAGAATGAACTTCAGAGCCAGAAGCTTCTTCCGCTGCTCTGCAAACGGAACCAGAGAACGGAACCAGCGACTGCCCAAAAGCGATTTCATGACAGCGTGAGCGGGCATTGAGCCCTCCCGCGATCGCAAGCTTATTGACCGCCCTGCCTGATCCGCTCGAGCTCAGACTGCAATTCAGCTGCTCTAACGTTATGCCGAACAACCTTGCCATTGGGATCGATGAGCATCATGGTTGGCAAAGTCTGAACACCAAATTCCTTGGCAAGCCGACTGCCTTCGAGTCCACCGGGTTCATAAAGCTGTAGCCAGGGCACTTGAGTTTGCTGCAAATAGCGTTCAGCGTCACTCTTCTTTCGATCCACATTGATTCCGACCACCAGCAACCCCGCTCGCTGGTAACTGGCGAGCAGACGCCGCAACTGCTTCATGTCTTGCTTGCACGGCTCGCACCATGTTGCCCAATAGTGGACCACCACGGGCTTCCCACGAAGGCTTGAGAGGCGAAACGGCTTCCCTTTGATGCTCGTTCCCTCAAGCTCGACTTGCCGCCCCACGGACTCGAGGCGTCTGACGGCGCCGGCGGCCATTTCGCCAGAGTCAGCCCCAGAGAACAGGCTGGCGACTTTCTTGTAATAAGCCAACGCTTCGCTGTCTTTGTCCTCAAACTCTTTGCTAAGAGCCAAATTCAACCAGGCTTGGGCTGTTTCCGGAGCCCGAGGGTAACGTTCAACAAAGCGGCCCAACGCACTGATGTACCATTCCTGCACCTTGGCAAAGTCAGCGTCCGGGGTCTGGCGAGCCATGTAGTCGGCGCTGATTGCTTGGTAATCAGCGTACGCGCTTAAACTCTCATCATCACCAGCAAATCGCTGCGAAACAGTCTTCAAACGCGTCAAACCTGCCGGGTATGCGCCAGTCTGAGAACTGACACTCAACGTGTCGACCAGTTGCCGGAACCAGATTTCCCGGTCTTCTTTTGTAGTTGAGGCACCAATCAGTTTTCCAACGATTCCTGCGCGCGCCTCATGGAGTTTGGCGATGGCAGCGGGATCTTTGGCGGCAATCAACTTCGTATCAACCTCTTCCAAGCTGGTGACCAAATCCTGTGTTTTCCGAGCTGACCCAGACTCATTCATGACAGCGTTTGCCGTCGCGGTGTCAGGTGCGAAGAAATTCCCCCCCGTCCCTGCCAGAGGCTCACTGTCGTCACCCAAGACAGGCAAACTCACGACTCGCCATGTCGCAGGGCCGACCTGAACAAGTGTCCCCACCATGAATTGCCCCCCCCCACTCGCTTGGTCAAACATCGCTACCGCATTCTCGTAAACGATTAGGTCACGAGTAGATTCCTCAGTTCCGCTGGGAACTACACCGGGCATCCCAGCCGCAAACTGAACCCAATTCGCGTCGGTAGCGACGACATCCTGTTCCTTGGCCAGATCGCCAAACCCTCGAGTTGCTGCCACAGCGAGTGTTCCAATCTGTTTTTTCTTAGCAGCCCCAAGCCCAAGTAAGTCCATCTCTTTGTCGCTAATCACGAGGGGTGCAAACCGCTCCGCATCTCTTTCACGCAACGCTGCCACCACCTCAGCAGTGACCTCCTCGGCAGAAATCTGCTTCCAGGCGTCGATCAGACCATCTTCATCCTGATCCAAACCCCAGCGTGTCCCACCGGTAGCCAACCACCGGTACTCATCTGTCTTTCCATTGAAATTTTTGTCGATATCCCGGTAAACCTCGACGCCAAATTTGAAATAGCACCACAGGTCAATTTGTTTATCGCCATTCGTATCTGCAAATCGTCTCAGCAAAGTCCCATCTTTTGCGATCACTTCCCAACCCGACCAGTCGCCCCGGTCAATATCGATCACTTTGCATTCCGCCTGCTTCGCAGCCTCAACTTTTTCGTAATCCACGCCTGCCTGAACAGGTTTGAGGGCGAGAGCACTTTCTGGGGTCGGGGCTGCTGCATCAGCAACAGTCGCGATGCCAAGCAACAATCCGATAGCCAAAATGGGCGAAGCGTGTTGCAAACGATCCATCATTCGATTGATTCCATGAATTTCAGTGAGGGTAAACCTTGGCTCCGGCTGACCTTGAACCAAGCAACAGGCTCGACAGGCTCCGAAGTCTTCTCGCGTAGTGTGACTGACCTTTGCGTGGATGAAAATGTCGATTTTCCTACAGAGCGAACCAAGGAGAGGCTACAAGCACATTAAAATGCCTCCAAAACCGGTCAAACAATCGCTTTACGGGGGCCGTTGGAGTGGAACTGCTGTTCCGCTGGCGTTCCCGATTAGCCACAATCCGCACAATCGAAAACCTGAAAGCGAACCGCAAAGTCACTGATTGCGTCAAAGAAATCGTTGATTCTGTGCACAACATGGGGTTTCTTCCCTTTGACAGCCAATCGAGTTTCCGTACACTTTGCCGCTTCCCTCGACCACAGGTCATGCGAGCGCCGGCAGCGTTGCAGCCGACTTGAGTCGGAAAAAGGGCGTGTAGCTCAGTTGGTTAGAGCGCGTCGCTGATAACGACGAGGTCCCAGATTCGAATTCTGGCACGCCCACTTTTGGAAGTCTCGAAAGGTTCGCGTTTGACGCCTTGTCAAAACGATCGCGATCCCTCAAACTTCCGAACTTCAAGGGGGTGTAGCTCAGTTGGGAGAGCATCTGCTTTGCAAGCAGAGGGTCGTCGGTTCAAGTCCGTCCACCTCCACTTTGGGAGATTAGGAACTCAGGTTCCTGATTGATTCAAGACCTTCGCGGTCTTGAGCCGATTTGGGATGATTCAGCCGCTCATGTAGCGAACTGAGTCAGCCAGAACGGCTGATGAGAGAGTTGGAACGGAAGCCATCGGTGCAAAAGTCGAACCTTCTTGGATGAAAGTTCTCTTTTAATCTTGGTTTCCAACGTTTTCCCTCCTTGCAAGGAACGGGTAAACGTGCAAAATTCCAATGATCTTGCGAGACGAAGCGGGTTGAAAATTAATTTTCAAAAAGCCCCCAAGTCTCGGTTGACGAGAGATCACCTCACCGGTATCTTTCGCCCCTCACTTGCGGTCAACCGCCCGATGCCAAACACTTGGCTTCGAGCGGCTGCCCACAAGCAGCGTCCCTCGACGCGGAGCAATGCTCCAAACTGAGGAACTGATTTTTGACAATTTGGTTGTTTGGTAGTTGGCATCTGAAAGAGCACCACGCTTGATCAGCATGCTGGATCTTCTGCTTGCAGTAGAGACAGCGTACAAGATCAGGCTGGCGACTCAATTAAGTTCTAAGAGCGAGTCAACGCATTTTCCAATCTCGGAATCGACTTCACTTCGGTGAAAGCGAGGATGGGTGACGAGAGTGATTTGACTGTGAATTCTGAATAGGATTCTTAGTAGTTGGCCGACTGGAGAGTCTTGCCCTCGTGGCGAAGTGCTCAAAGGGAAGTCAACTAACATGTGATATCGTTAAGTGGATTACTTTTCGAATGAATGGGTTCTGAACCAAGCTTGAATCTGATTTGTTTTGTCTTCGGACAATTCGACTCGGCCGAATGCTTTGCTCGGAGTTCGGGATTTCGATGACCAATCTACTAAGGGCGCATGGGGGATGCCTTGGCGTTAAGAGAATGAAGGGCGTGGAAGTCTGCGAAAAGCCTGGGGGAGTTGACAAACAAGTAATGATCCCGGGATTCCCAACTGCAGCCAGCTGAATACATAGGCTGGTTTGTAACAACCTAGTGAACTGAAACATCTAAGTAACTAGAGGAAGAGAAAGAAAAATCGATTCCGTCAGTAGCGGCGAGCGAAAGCGGAATAGCCCAAACCTCG